>Ga0214543_1010480_pt1 | contig 13690 bp, 4 predicted proteins | sample CNSS2metaG_FD_160094 | JGI IMG/M metagenome (GOLD analysis project Ga0214543, IMG submission 160094) | Root nodule microbial communities from cowpea collected in UCLA plant growth center, Los Angeles, California, USA - CNSS2 | ecosystem: Host-associated > Plants > Roots > Nodule | place: USA...
ATATAAGTACCGTGCGTACGCACGGCATAAGACTAGTTATAATTTGAAATCTCAAATTGTTGCTATAAATAAGGAGTTTTACCAATTCTCAACTCTTAGCATCTCCATAGCAGAAAAGATGAGTGAAGAACAACGTAACCTGAGGGAGCCTTCCAAGTCACCATCGACGGTAAGTTCTTCACTTCTCTTCAATTTCAGTTAGGTCAAATTCATCATGTCCACCATCAACAAAATTCAATCCTCTTATCTCCAATCTTCGCGTTCTTGATTATTAAAAGAAGTCAAAATATCTTGCATGCAAGGTTTTTCCAATTTTTCATTTCTTGATTGATGGTATGGAAAAGATAGCAGTAGTTTATTTCTTGAACTTCTCCACACGCCAATCTTTATTGATATTTACATTGTTTTTCCACAGACTGAAACTGATGAACTCGAGTATACTGATCCTGGTATGTATCGTGATTAAGGTTAAAGGTCTTTGAAATTGCTTACTGAACCTTCTTTTTGGGATTAACTTATTATGTTCTTGAAGTGTTTGATAAAATTCTTTTAATTCTTGCCTTCTTTCCGTTTAGTTTCGAAAGTTTCATTTCCCATTGTGAAACGTTTTCCTTCACTTATGACAGAAAAATTATGCAGAGGAAGTGTTTGTTTGCATGCACGTTTTGTTGTTTTACAAGTGATTATGAAAATGCAGATGTGAAATCTGTTGGTGACCTTTCTGCCACCTCACCCGTTGCAAAGAATGAAGAGAAGGAAAGTGAAGATGGAAACACTGATCAGTATTCTGGTGGTGGAATTCGTGGTGAGGGACCCAGTGGTGTGAATTCTGCCCACAATGACACCGATGTTGAGATTGACGCGGTTAATGATAGCGATAAAGAGAAGAGTGAACCTTCTGTTGATCAAGTTTCTTCGTCTTCGTCAAACAGTGCCGCTAATGAACCTGAGGATGGACAAGTAGTTAACTCACCAACAAAAAGACGAAAGACTCAGTAACTATGTAAAAAATACTTAGACACATTATTTCTCTTTCTCATTGATCATGGAATTGCAATTGCAGTTTCATTGTGTCTATTGATTTTTTTTTCCTTTTCAATACAATGCACATTGTACATGCATCAATGATGATGCGTCGTGTTTTGGCCGACGCTGTATGTTGTGAAAGTATCCAAACATGTTTAAAATATGTTTTGCATGATTAGCTAATATTAGATTATTAGAATAAAAGGGGGAAAAAGAAGCACAGAGGAGTGAGAACAGTAAAATGTGGGAATGGAAATTGAAATCCAATAGAAAATGGGTAGAGTAAGAAAGCCCAAAGAGAATTGAGAAGGTTGGGCCCAGAGTGAATATCAGGAAAGGGGTTGTTACACAATGCCTTACTAGCTTTTTTTCCTTGAATTTGTTAATACACTTTTTCTTAACATGACGAGATCAGAGGAATGTCTTCTTAATCCTAATTGAATTACATCTATTCTATTAAAAAAATAATTTTTAACGTATATTTTTGTATACAATTTATTTTGTTTATTTTTTTTCATTCATCGAAATAAGTATAGAAAAGTTTCTTCACTTCCTATTTCTAACATCTAAATAACACAATTTTTTTTTTCGATTTCTGCTAATCTATTTCATTTCTTTATTTATTTCACTCCTCTTCCAAACAAACAGAAATAAGCATGCATAAATGATATCTGTAAATGTATATATGATCGTACCATCAGAAAATTAAAAGTAATCCTAAAAAATACAATATGCCAACCATTTTAGTTCTACGGTCATTTGATAAGAAAAAACATTTGCAAAATTGCTTAAGTGATTCCGTATGTCATCATAGAAATAGAGATAATCTTATTGAGTAGTGAATTAAAATGGTACCAACAAGAACACATTTTAGAATAGGAAAATTATTGGTTAAGAAAGTTATTTTGACAAAGTTTTGACAATATCTACGTGGTAACGACTCATTAAAAAAACAAAAGTATAGTACAACTTGAAAAAAAGAGTTTATCAAAATTTGTAAATAACAACTTTGTCAAATTATCATTTTGATAAAACAAAACATATACAATAATAATAGCGTAATATAATTATATATAACAAAATAGTAATAAAATAAATTACAACTTAATATTTAATTAAAATAAATTTGTGACATTAAAATAGTTTAGTCATTTTATAATTTTTTTTTCTTTTTCTCTCACTTTCTATTATCTTTTCTTTCATCCAAATAATCAAAAACTTTTTCAATTTTTTTTCTTTTTGACTTTCTTATTTCCACTCTTTATCCGAACACAAAAGTTTGTAACATCTATACTTTTTGTATTTTGTCCTTTAAGGTTTTATTGGCCACTGAAACATGGCAAGTCACTCAATATTTGTCAGATCACATTTAAAGGTTATTTAAGTCTTTTTGCAACAATAACAATAAGAACTCAAAGCACCAGAAAAAAAAAATGAATGTCATAATGAACAAGAGTGATTGAAATAAAAAAAAAATGTAAATTAAAAACTGGTAATCTAAGAAACAAAGATATGGAAAAAGCATCATGAAAAAGTATTGTCAACATGAATATAGTAAATATATCTTGATGTAGTTTTGTTTTTTCTTCACCCCTACAATTACAGAAGAATGACAATGGTAAAGACTACAAAATAAGTAAACACTTCTTACCTAACTTCAACACTAACTCCATGCATTTGCAGTTAAATGAAATATGTTATAATTGAAAAATAATGCATAATCTCTAAGTGAACCCCAAGATGATGCCAAGTAAGACCATTATTACTTTCCTAAAAGCTAATGACAGTGAAGTGCATCAGTTACCTTCCCTTCACAACTATTTTTATGAACAATAAATAACATCAAGAAACCCTTAATTACAATAATTTTTTTATATGTACATTATAACATCTTCAACAATATTATAACTAATAAGATTTAACTGTCTTAATGGCCTAAATATATGAACACATATTTGTTTAAATATTTTTGTCACTTAGCTATCAATAATGGGAAATTTGAAAAAAAATAATCCACTAATAGTCGCTGCATAATAATCATGCGCTATGTGTTCAATAGAAATTCCACCATAAATCATTTCCACGATACGCCGATAATAATTGAAATGAAGACATTGCAATTTTCATTGCGTTCGTGTCAATTGATTTTTTTTCAATACGCACATGTCTCAATGATGCTTCCCATTTGTTTTTCTAAACAATGTTTATTGTTTTGCTTTAGGAATAATTGGTTCATAATTTCACAGAGTATTAGGAATTTTTTAGATTGAAATATTTCATCTCAATGTTATAATATCAAAATAAAGTATATTAAATAAATTAATTATTATATTCATGAAATAAATTAAACTTAAACCTATCTTTTAATATGAAATTTGAATTTATTTTAAGTAAATTTATTAGATTTATAGTATCACTTGTTATTATATAATCATGAACTACCATAAATATATAGGCTCTCACCTATAATAAAAAAAATGGTTAAATATATTTTTGGTCCCTTAACTTTCAATGAATTTTAGAATTAGTCTATTTCGAAACTTTGGACCAATTTAGTCATTCATCTTTCAAAATATGTGGATTTAGTCCTTTTAATCAAATTTTGTTAAGTTTATTTGATATTTCAAGCGCGTTTTATAATAGTATTTGACTTAATATTAAAGAAAAAATGTGTCCACAGTATAAACAACTCAAATACAATCATGAAATACGTACAAAACATTAAGTAAACCTAACAAAATCTGATTAAATAGACTAAATTCACGTATAAAAGACTAAATTGGTCTAAAATTTCAAAATAGACTAATTCCAAAATTCACTAAAAATTAAGCAATCAAAAACATATTTAATCCATAAAAAAAACATCTTATAACTTATCTTTGTAAGAATAGATTAAATTTAAATTCCCTACCTAATAATTACATTCATATTTATATAAAAATAAACTAAAATAAAACATCGTATGTCTCGTCTTTTGTTCTAAGATTATGACTTTTCCTATGTCCTGGACTAACAACTAAGTACCCTATTTTTTTCTGTTTCGAATTTGACCAGAGTTAAGAATTCATACATTTATGATCTGATTCCTGACCTAGGAATAGTTTTATCTTTATGATGTTGTCATTCATGTGCAATGCAATATTTAAAACTAAGTTTTGGTTTTCATTTTAAAAAAAACTTAATTATGGCCTACTAATCATGATCATGATCTGATTATTTGTTGGAAAAGTAATTGGTTTATTTGTGCAAGGGATCGCAGACAGCATCATTAGGTCTGATTTTTAATTGTGGTGTTTTGATTTAAGGTGATTAATAATGAAGTCTTTATTATATTTCTTGCCACTTCACAACCACGAGTGGAATTGGTCAAACTTTTATTTTAAAACAAAAAATTATAGATAAGGTTTAATTTGAAAACACGTTTATAAAATTAATATATTAAGCGCATAGTATAATGAAGCATGACAAAGGAAATTAAACTTATAACCATTTTTTTTGTGTGTGAATGACACTTTGTCTTAAAAATTATAATATTACGGTAGTAAATATTCGCTTAAATCTACATTTTAATTTGAGAGTTTTGAGAGTTTGATGTGGACTTAATTAAAATATGAATTTATAAAATTTTAATAGTTAATTATATTACAATATAAAATATTATGGATGTTTAAAATTTTTAGAGATCGTAAAAATATGAGAATATAAGATATATTTTTTTATTTTATTTGATTCATCTACTATATATATATAAATGTGAAATGAATTAATAAAATGAGTGTATTTATTTATTAATTTAAATATTCGTTATTAAATCTTCAGTTTTAGAGAACTCCAACCAATATCTTTATTAATGTTTCTTTAAACAACTGCATTTAATATTTAAACTTTTAAAAATAAAGATTAATATAGTTTATATATATATACATATATATATATATATATATATATATATATATATATATATATATATATATATATATATATATATATATATATATTTACTAGTATTATATAATGTAAAGTGCTATTTGAATTTTATATCAATTTTTGTTTCTAGAAAATCGGTTAAGTGTAACATTAAGTTTATATAATAAAACATAAAACTAAGAGTGATTTTTTTATAATATATGAATTGATTTTATTATTAAACTTTTAAAATAATGTTTGTCAAATTTTGAAATTTAAATTTTCTCACAAAGTATAAAATAATTTTATTTGATTATATTAAAAGATTTAATGATTGAATTATGTATGAATAAGTTATTTATTTTATTTTCATATTAGTATTAAATTATAAATTACTCAAAAATGTAATAAAAAGTCTGTTTAGTATTGTCATTAATCTTAAATTTTAATATTTGTTTGAACTGGTGAAAATATCCCTTGTTGTATCAGGAGTTTTCTTTAAGTAAACGTTACGATGAACACTTGGTTTTAGGGTTAATGTTGCAGAAAAATACAATACATAATCATATGACACTTAACCTAAATCTCCTATGATATCAAGCTGATTTAAGTCTTAGATAAATATTAGAAAGTGATGCCACACTAATGATTTTGGTAGTTAGTTTCTATATATTAGATATAGGGATAAATATATTTTTAGCTCCTCAGTAAATTTTGAAATTAGTCAATTTTAAAATTTTAGACTAATTTAGTTCTTCATTTTTTGAAATATGTAGATTTAGTCATTTTAATCAAATTTTGTTAAATTTATTTGATAATTCAAGTATGTTTTATAATAATATTTGACTTAACATTAAAACAAAAATGTATCAAACCGTATAAACAACTCAAACATAATCCTCAAATGCGTAGAAAACATCAAATAAACCTAACAAGATTTAATTAAAAAAATTAAATCCACGCACGCATTTCGATAGATGAAGGACTAAATTTGTTTAAAATTTCAAAATTGACTAGTTCCAAAATTCAGTGAAAATTAAAGAACCAAAAATATATTTAACCCATAAATATATAAATAATAAATTAAATATTTCTTATTCATAATAATTTTGTTCATAAGATACACTAAAACATTAAAAGCAGTAAGTAAATTTCTTATCAATATTAAATCTCAGTAATTTACCCTTCCAACTCTAACAACTTAAAAAATTGTATCAAATAAATTTCATAATAAATAACCCACATCAGTGCATACCCACTTGCTGCCAAGAGTGCTTAAAACATAACAACTCCAATAACACAGTTGATGAATGAATACATATGAAAGAAAAACATAACAAATACATAATTGTAAAATCAAGAGTGTAGAAAATACTCAAAACCCAGGTTATTCATAATTGTAACAATATATTGCAGTAATATTTAATACGAGTCTGAATAAAATTAATCTATTTATTTAATTTTATTTATAGAAATTTTGTCAAATTTATAAAAAATAATTTATGAACAAATAATTTTCTTAAAAAAAAAACTATTTTAAATTCTTCAACCTTAAAAGGTACCGAAAAGAAAAAGTGAATACGGAAAGATTAAAATCCTTTAAGAACGGTGTTGAAGTGGGTTACCGCAGAAAGTGGAATCCACCTTTGGCATTGGAGCTGAAACGACAAAGAAAAGGATAAAAGCGACCCCAATAACCATTGTTTCGGCTCCTGCAACATGATTGATTGATCTTACCAAACACGGCACAACACGACAATTCCTAATTTCGGTTCATTTGCATTCTCCACAAAGCCCAGTCCAAGCCCAATTCAAACTGGGTCCCTCAAAGCCCACCAACTCATACTTCACTTTCCACAAGAATCACTCGTGGGGCCCGGAATATGCCCTGCATCTATTGTATGCAACCCACCATCACCGTTGGATCACCCACTTCCGTTTCAGCCGTCTGATGAAAAATCATGTGGCCCCCACCCTGCTTCACTATCTACTCACTCACCCCTCTTTGACTCTCTATCACTGCGCACACAGATACACACAAGCCAGAAAGTGAGAACCCAACCAAACGCTCCTTCTCTCTTCCTCTTTCCTTCCCCGCATTGGAGTTTGCAATTGCGTTGTTCGAGAACGACGTGTTTTTTCTCGCGTTTTGGGTTACTCGCCTTGCGTTTCCACTCTCCGCTGCGCCTGCGACGTCGTTTCGGCAGCACCGACACTCCTTGCTTCTTCTCCAAGCTATACGATTCTCCTGTTTCTCTGCATTTCCCGATTCTTCTTCACTCTCGCTTCTCTGGTATGTTTTCGATTAGAGTTTTACTAGTTTTATTTTTTGTTTAATTAATAACTGGTGTTTATTCTAATCTCGTGAATGCACGTGCGTAACATAACCGAGGGTTTTGAGTTCGTCACTTTTAGTATTTTTCAGCAATCGTGCTGTCCCGGCGATAATGCTGCGTGGAAAGAGAAGTAAAAAAGTGTTTTATTCAAATAAAGGTGTTGCATTACCTTTATGTTTTTGTTTCCTTTTTGTGGTGGTGACCGATTTACCAAATTCCAAACGAGACCTCGGTGTTTGAAATTCGAACGGCAATAATGAAATGTTGGACAGTACCGTTTAATTTGGGGTATAGACTGTGATACTGCTCGTCGTTTGTTGTATGATGCCTTATCTTTTGGATTTTGAGGATGGGTTTGCATGGACCACTTAATTTTGTTTTCTAGCTTCGGCTCTTTTTGATTTCTGTTTTGCCCCTCTTGTTTGATTTTATATCTCACTTTTAAGTTTTGCGCATTAATTCTTTAACCAACACATTGTTTTCTTTAGTTCTCATATATTATTCAAGCTGTAATAGTACAACTTCCCTGGTTTTTTTATCTTCGGCAGTTGAACTATGTGGACTTTAATCATCACATTCAATTGTATAGCTATCAAATTGATTAAGAAGGGTTGAAAGCTTGAATTCTCCCTTGCAACTTTTTATCCTTACTTTCTATCTGAACTAAACAAGGTGATCTGTAAAAGGAGGGGAGAAATTGTAGGAGACCCTTATTCTTAAAGGCTAATCATACCTTTTTTCAAGGAACGATTATCAATCTAATAGGTTGTTTACAATTGTACTGGCTCTTCCATGTGAGTTAACATGATTGGGTTTATAATTGGCAGGTTTTGTTTTTGATAGTTTTGTCTTCAATGCAGTTGGATAGGTGGTATTTTATATATGACAACTCATGCTATTGTGATTTTTGCATTTGGTTGTCATGGTTACTAAAAGGTGGAAATAAAAATAATGTGGTCGTAAAAGCTACACTTGGTTATTATATATTTGTTTGTTCTCGATAGCGATTTTTCATTTATCATGAAATTTCTGTTTCTGTAAGTTTGATTTGTGATTATAATTCAGTTGTGCAGCTGCAGAAAAGAACACTAGTATTTTTCAAACTGCACTCTGTGGACAACAAGAAGTTGGTAAGTAGTTTTCAAGCCACAGCCCAGACAGTTTATTCATCTGATGCCAGGTCAGAGTGAAATTGTGGAAAGCATCCATCAGCATGAATAGAAAAATTAATGACAAGTTGAAACAGGAGAAAACATTGTCATATGCTGATTTTCATCATGAAATTACCAAAACTGAGGAAGACGCTCACTCTTTAAAACCATACAGAAATCAGCAAAAACAATCAGCTTACAAAATGGGAAGTGAGGAAGATGAGCTGGTTAGGTACATGTCAAATTTACCAGGTTATCTTGAGAAAGGAGAAAAAATTCCTGAAAAAGTTTTGAATGTTGGGGTGCTTGATTGGGCTAGTCTAAAACAATGGCAGTACAGCCATAAACAGTTTCCCTTAAGTAGCCGAAGCTCGACATCTACAAGTAATAGATCATCATCTGTTTCGACAGAGGGATTATCTGGTAATTCTAGCAAAGGTCTTAGTTGTTCTCCTTCTCATCAAAGAATATCTCGTCCGTCACTGCAATCTCACTTCAGGACAACTCCAATGAAAGAGTACTCTGTATCTGACAAAAATTCTGGAGGAAGTTTTGGAACTTGTCAGAATCTTAAAGGTGGCAGCATTAATGTTGATACACACAGCGAGTATGCTCGAGTTGGCGACCATCTTTCCCAGAACCATTCTGCTAATATGCCCAAAGGATGTGAGAGGAGACAACAAAATCCACTCATTATTAAGGAAAGTGATATCTTTCCAAATGCTGGAATGTGTGAGGCAGCATCACGTACTAAGCTTGAAATGAGCGCTGAAGATGATGATCCAGAGAAGAAAGTGGAGAATTTCAGACAACCAAATACCGATGCTTCTGAACACGTTATGCATGGGAAAAGCAAATCGATTGTTCTCATTTTACCAAGAGACAACCCCAAGAATAAGCATCGGAAAGTTCCTGATATTCAAAGCTCATTGAGTCAAAAACTAGCGAGTCCAGCTAAAACAAGATATTCAGAAAAACCTAAGGAACTTCCTTCTAGATATCCAAATTCCAATATTTCTTCCACGTGTCCTCAGCCAGACAAAATTAGTGGAGGCCATTCTCAGCCGAAGTGGTCACTTTCCAGTTCCGTAGAACCAGAAGATAATAAAATTCCTGCTTCTACTTTAGCAGTACCCGAACTGGTCAGAACCGGAATAAGTCCATCCAGATCTAAAAAGGCTGAGGAAAAGAAACACAACACTGGTGCATCTTCATCTTCAAATGGGCCTCTCAAGGGAATAGATCAGAAAGTAACTGCAGAGAAATCAAGAAGTTCTTCACCTTTTCGGCGATTTAGCTTCAGCATTGGCTTTACTGGTAAAGGTCCTGGCTGTAAAGAGGTTGCGCACGTGCCACATCAGGGTTCTGTAGCAGCACTTAAATCTAGTTCGGAAAATGCGAGAGGTTATGCCAGCTCAAAAAATTCAGGCAATGATAAACCTGGCGTTGCTTCCAAAAGCAGGTCTAGTAGCCCTTTAAGGCGATTACTGGATCCACTGCTAAAACCAAAGACAGGTCATCGCTCAATGGAGTTTACTGATAAAGATTCGGTGTTAACAAATAAGAATTGTAGGCCAGGTGATGGGGAAATTTCTACGGAGAAAAAAGAAGTGGTCAGGGGCCAGAGGGTTGGGTGTACCACGATTAGTACAGTTAATTTATCAAAGAACAAAAAGAATGGGCCATCAACATTTCAAGCTCTTCTAAGAATTGCCGTGAAGAATGGTCAGCCCCTTTTCACATTTGCTGTTGATAATAATAGCAACATCCTTGCTGCCACTGTGAAGAACTTGGCTGTCTCAGAGGAAGACGAATGTGACCGTATCTATACCTTTTTTACCTTTAGAGAGGGTAAAAAGAAGAGCGGAAGTTGGATGAATCAAGCTAGCAAAACTAAAGGTCCTGATTATATTCACCATGCTGTTGCCCAGATGAAGGTTTCTGGTTCACAGCATTACGCATCACCAAGACAGAATTGCGTGGACTCCAATTCCAATAAGGAGTTTGTTTTGTTTTCTGTAAAGCTAAAGCAGGGAGATGCACAGGTCACTGACTACGAACCAAATGACGAGCTTGCTGCCATTGTTGTCAAATCACCCAAGGCTATCGATTTTATCAATTATGCACATCAGAGTAGTCGCCAGAATGACACTCAGGATCTACATGTTACAGTTGTGCTCCCAACTGGGGTTCATAGTCTTCCAAGTAATGGTGGACCTTCATCACTGATTGAGCGCTGGAGAACAGGTGGATCGTGTGACTGTGGTGGTTGGGATATGGCTTGTAAACTTAAGATTCTGGCAAATGAAAGTGAAACTTATAGAGAACCAAGGATTTCGAAAGCTTGTTTCCCACACCCCTTTGAGCTTTTCCTCCAGGTACTGTGTTGATTAATTTAAGTTTGCTATTTTTCTAATCTTTTTGTTTATTAATATTGTAAGTTATAACCGCCTGTAGATATGATCAGAAGTGAATTTTTGTAATAACCATCTATGTTAACTACAGGGGAATGACCAGGACCAAGAAAACCAGCCTGCTTTCAGTTTTTCTCCCTTCAAGGCTGGAGTATATTCTGTAACTTTTGATTCTTCATTCTCACTTTTGCAAGCATTCTCTATCTGCATAGCATTAGTGGATGGCTTGATCTCATATGAACTTTCTGGATCAAGAAACTACATCGAAGGAAAAAATCCGAGGGAAACTGGGTTGGTGCAAACAGATGAACTAAAGGCTTTTGGCAAATTGGAGGACGTTCCTGCTACTTACGTTGCTTATCCTCCCCACTCTCCAGTTGGTAGAGTCTAAAATTAAATTAACACGAAGTCGTGTCTGATTTCTTCATGTACAATGTGGGTAACCAGCGAAGATATTAGTGTGTTACTCATATCTGCTACATATCGGTAGAAAGTCAAGTTCATGACAAGATCATAAATCTTCCTTTTGAAACATGAATCAATTGAAGTGTGAATAGTAGAGTAAATTGTATTTTAGCTTCTGGTAGTTTATGCATATTCATTATCTCTATTACTTGGCCAACCCGCCAAATAAATTATGTATCTGGAGGCGTATCATTAATGGGTAAACGACCACACCCAATATTATGCCATTTCAAGCAATATTCTGTGCTACAAAACCCCATTTCCTCAGAATGACTCCACCGGTAAAAGATCCTATGCTTTTTTTTTCATTTCATCTCAGCTCATAGTTAATTTTAAATTCTAGTTAGTTGTATATATAAAAAAGAACGATGGGATTTGAAAACTGGACACCGAAGTTGTTTTGAATGGGGGGATTTATGTTCATAAAGAAAAATTGTGGGTGGGATTGTTATTTGTGCTACTCAATCTCACTTCGAATGTTGCTTGCTCATTATATGAATGATTAGCTTTCTCGTTGCAACTTTTTAACGATGTAGTAATAGTTTCACAGTGAACCTAAAAGTGGACCTGTTTTAATTGTAGAACTTTAACTAGAAAGTTGGGTTTCTTTTTTTCTTTTCTTTGGATTTACTATCTATTTATAGATTTCAAATCTGTTGTCACATGGGGTCCTGCTTTATAAGTGGGAATTTCATATGTTGTTGTCTATTGTCTACTAAGATATCACTATCTACGTTATATACTATTTTTAAGGGATTCATGCTTAATTACCCCATGTATATGAAAAGGCTTAACTAATGGTCTCGGGAATCCGACACAAAACATTTACTGACTAATATTTTTTTTATACGATGTCATTTATATCATATATACTTATTAATACCGACTAACATTTTTTATATGTGTGGCCAATTTATACTTATTAATAAAGATGGTTTATGTAATTGTATTATAACTGTTTTTTTTTATACATTTACTTATTATAAATCATTTCATTGTTTTACTCCTTAGATTTTGTAATTATTTTTTTAAAATTTAATTAACTGTCTACAATAGAAAATTACATAATTAAATTATTAAAATGTTTATTTTATATTTTTTTTAATAATTGCGATAATTTTTTTATTATCGTAATAAAAAAATGGATACATGGACGCATGTGTTTCCATCAATTATTTATAAATTCGTTTAATCCCAATTTGATCAGTCTTAAATCAAAAATATCCTATCTTTTATAAAGTCCTCAATAACAACTATAGTCCCTTTGTACAGTAAACAATTAGGGCTAGGTTCAATATTTAATCTGTGGTTTTCTGAGGATACAAGGGGTAAGTCTTATATTTTTTTTATGTGATTTTAATGTTTAGGATTCTCATAAACGTGGAATGTTCTTGGGTTCAAACACACTGATTTATTATGTTCAGTACTTTTTTGAAAATGGAATTCGATTACGGTTCGGTCTCTTTGAAGTCTCATGCTTTTTGTTTTGGTGACCCAAAACTGTATAGAAAGTTTGTGAAAGCCTTTTATAAGTTAGAAATAAGATGCAGCTCTTTCAAATTTTCTTTTCGACTTCAATAGTTTTTACATAATTACATTCACAGATAAAGAAGTTGGCCTGGAGCGTTTTCAATTTAAGTACTTTTTTTAATGATATCTTATTCTATTTTAAATAATTTCATCATTTTATACAATTTTTTCAAATTTACTTTTGAATTTTCGTTTAAGAGTGATGTTTTATAAAATTCATATCTTTATCAAAATTTAGTAAGTAACATTTTGTGAGTTTTGTTAGTTAAATAAAAGATTATGAAAACTAAAATGGAAAGTTTCACAATATAAACATGGCTTAAATATACATTTGGTCCCTATTTTTGTCAAAATTATTCAATTTGGTTCCTATTTTCGTTGTTTGTTCAATTTGGTCATCATTTGTGTAAAATCGTATTCAATCGAGTCATTTTGACAAACGGTGTTAAAATTGTTATAGGCACAGTGACACAGTATAATGGTTTGGGTTAGGTGTTTGGAATATATGATGGTACACGTTGGCACAATTAAAAAGAAATTGAAGAAAAAAATTTGAATTACGTAAAAAGATAAAACATGGTAAAGTGAAAAAAATTAAAAAGTTTGAATTGAGGGTTTACTACAGCAAGAGTTCGAGAGAAAATTGGGCATTCGAGAGTTAGAGAGTTCGTTGAGTGAAAAATTGAAATTGGGCATTCGGGAGGTTGAGAGATAGGGAAAAATTAGGGTTGGTGAGAAAGGGGGAAATTAGGGTTATTGGGTGGTGGAGTTTCTTGTTCATCAATTAGGGTTCGCGAAGAGGGGAATTTGCGCTTGGAGAGTGATTTGCGATTGAAGCTTCGAGATTGCGCTTGGAACCACG
>Ga0214543_1010484_pt1 | contig 13685 bp, 5 predicted proteins | sample CNSS2metaG_FD_160094 | JGI IMG/M metagenome (GOLD analysis project Ga0214543, IMG submission 160094) | Root nodule microbial communities from cowpea collected in UCLA plant growth center, Los Angeles, California, USA - CNSS2 | ecosystem: Host-associated > Plants > Roots > Nodule | place: USA...
ACTACATATATGAATATGAAGTTATGTTATTATTAATGTTCTCTCAAGGATAATCTCTAAAAAAAAAATTGATTCCATATCTTTTTATCAAATAATAATTATTTAGTATAATAGTCAGGGTGTCACACCGCCAACCCCTTTTTTTTGTTTAAAAATAAAAAATATTTAAAATAAATAAATTTTCTATATTACATAAACAAATTTATATATAAACAAAATTTTATAAACAAATTTTTTTTTAAAAATTAAAAGATTAAAAAAAATTTAATTATTTTTTTTTTAAAAAAGTGGTAGGTCAGCTCGTCCTAAGACGGGACGAGATACAGTATCCAACCTGTTTCGTTGTGACGGACCAGTCCGATCGACCCATTTTAGTCAGGTCAGAGACAGGGCAGACTAAACCGTTTTAACGCCCCTAATAAAAGCTCTTTGTACATGCAAACAACAATAAAAGTGAAAAACTTAAGATTCATCGAAAAAAAACTAACTCAAAACAAAACCTAATTAGATCAGATTATCTTCTAAACTGGGTCATTTGATAAAGAAAGGACAGAAAAATCACATAATTAAAAAAATAAGAAAACCCATAAATTCTAATTTATGTATTAAACCTAATTTTTATATTTATTCTTTTAAAAGTCATCCTTACAAAACATAAATTGTTCTTATATTTATTATTTTGTACAAATAAATAAGAAAAAAAAACTAATCATTACGGCTTCCTTGCCTTTAATAGTCTACAGGTTTTAAACTTTAATTCGTTTAACAAAAAAAGAATTATTTCAATATGTTTTAACTTTTATCTTTTGTTCATTTTTTTAAATTGTTCTATCACATTTTATTTTTTATTTTGTGAAAATAAAAGCAAAATGTATTTATGGATTAATTTTTAATATTTTGTTCACATTTCATACCATATATGAAAGAAGTTTAAATGATGAAAAAAGAGAGTGAAGGAGCATATCATTGGTGACCTATATCTAAAGAAAAGCACAATTTAATGGGAAAAAAAGTTTAACTACTTAAATTTTAAAATGAAAGAATGTAAATAAATATATAAGAATGTCAATAATCTCACTCAATAAACAACCTTGTGCTGATTTTAATTATAAGCCTTATTTTTCAGTATCTTCATCCACTAAATGTGCTTCTTTTTTTCAATAAACTATTTTTCAAATGTAATAAGAAAATCAAACTTCTATTATCTACTAATGGATTCTGCTGAAAGTTGTTGTTAAAGTGATACTAAGAAATATTGAAAACGCTTATATGAATGTAATTAATACAGATTTTTGAATCAAAATCAAATAATTACACTTTTCTCTCATCTTTAAGAACGGATCATAGTCCTCTAATAATTACACTTTTCTCTCATCTTTAAAAACATTATAACACAATTTTTATATATATATATGGAAGAAAGTTCAAGAAGTGCCTTTATTAAGAAGTTGGAGAAGACCATGATTATATTATCCCCTTAGGCATGTCTTTCTTCTTCAATTGGTCTAAAGTGCATATTAGGAAAAGATCTTTGGAGGGTCACTTTTAGGGTGAACTTTCACCTCAAATCAATTCAATTTCTATCCAAATGCATGAGATAATGTTCTATTAGGAGACAAACACATGTTTAACGAAAACTAATTAAAATATTAGTTCAAAGTTGAAAAGCTAATTGGTAATTATGTTAAACTAAAGTATTATATCATATTTGGTAAAATTATTAAATAATGTAATCGACAAATATAAAGTGATAAAATAAGCCATGTTGTGCAATATTTTTGTACTAATTTTAATTTATGTTATAGATAAAATATATTTTGAGGTATTTTTGAGCCTTGTGCTTATTTAGTTAATGAACCTTCATTTGAATTCAAGAGGACTTTTTTTTTCAGCAAAAATAATTGTAAACACTCTTGGCACGTTATTCTAGGTATGTCATGATCATGTATGAAAGTTTTGTGTGGTGAGGATTGATTCTGAACTATACTCAACCAAGTTAAATATGTTCTTATTTTACTTATTTTTTGCTCCATTAAGTCATTTAAATTTTAACTTTTTTTAAAAAAATACAAAAAATTTACAAGATTCATATTTTTATAATATTTTATTACTATAATCCAAAAATAGATCTCTTGGTGAGTACTACACATTTTCATACTTGGGTCAGTTCAAAGATTTGATTCATTCAACGAAAAAGGTTCAAAGAGATTTTGACTTATCCGAGGAAAAAATTGTGACATGTTACATGAAAAAGGCTGCATTCTTATGGTTGGAACAAAACATGGAATCACTTAAAAGGGATTTTTTTTTTTGAAAAGATGGTAGCACAAACAAAAATAAAATAAAAGCAATGATTTTGATTAAATTTTGAAACATCTCAGCTACAATTACAAGTATCAAACACACCTTATTTATAGATGCTATTATCTAATAATCAGTTCCTTTAAAGCACTAAATAAAAACACAATATATTTCTTTTATTGAATAGTACATTAAAGTTGCAATAGAAGTCACGACAAATTTTCATTGAAGAGATATTTAAAAAAAAAAATTATTTTATGTGACATCGCATTTAAATATAATAAATTTACTAAATAAAACATCACATAAATATAATACGAAATAGAGCCTAAGACAAGAGTATATATGTATCAACCATTACAGTTATCCATACATATACTTAGAAAGAAAAACTAAGGCACACCATGATGCCATGAACCCAAAATCAGAATTTAAGAGTTTGGCAGTTAATGTTTGCTCATAAAGCAAGATTTACAAAACAACAAAGCCTCATAAGATACTTTATAGAGTGTGATCCAAACCATGCATGCTACACTATATCGGTCCCATCATCCTGACGACCACGTGGGGTTTTCACATCTGTTTACACCAATAAATTGATGATCATCGCAAAAGGAAAAAAACCACACACAAGACAAACACAAGCAACAAGGGTAAGTTAGAGTAAAAAATAATAATTTGAACATGTTATAGCAAGCAGATACTTAAAACAAATCATAAACATGCAAAACAGTAGGCATACAAGCATGTGATAGCAAACAAACAAGATACTATGACTCAATTATCCGAATACATATAATAAGATCAGATTCACTGGATGCTTGCACTTGTGGTGGCCTCTACTGCTCCACAGAGTCATTGCCAATGGGTTTAACCCGACCACACACAAGGTTAACCTTCAAACATCTAAGGCCATTATCTTGCCAAAGACTAGGGCATTCCGCTACTCTCACCACTTGAATTAGTCTGCTCTATGTGAGACTAACAGATTCTTTAGAGCTTTGGAATGCAATCCTTACTTGAATCCTTATATAATTATATACACTACACACCACCATGAGATCTCCCCACGAGACTCATGGAATTACGTCTATCTCACACTAGATTCATGTTCCTCACACCATAACCATAACTTTTATCTCAAGCATTATAATTTCATGCCAATGCTCAACTAACCAACTAATCCATATTTCACTTCATGCCAAACACAACATATAACAACTCCATTTCATCCTATTAAACATATGCAACATCATACTTCAAGCTTTTATAGTAAATCATTCAATCATGTAACCAAACACCCAAAACACAGAAGAGAACAGCGCTGGAACACGTCCCTGCACCAATCTCGTTCAAGCTAGGAGCCCTCACTCAGGCGAGATAAGTCTTCTCACTCAAGCTACAAGCTCTTGCTTAGGCAAGACTGCAAACATAGAGCACTGGAAAGCTTTGTGGGTTCTCGCTTGGGCGGGACCTTCTCGCCTAAGCGAGATTGCTCGTCGCTCAAAGCTAAGGTCTCCTGCCTGAGCAACAACTCAAGCAGAGAACCCACCAAGTTCCACGAATTCTCGCTTAGGTGAGACCCTCTTGCTTGAGCAAGATGATTCATCGCTTAAAGCGAAGGCTCTAAGCGAGAGCTCGAGCAGAAACCAGGGCGAGCTTCTACTATTCTTGCCTAGGCGAGATAAGCTCGCTTAGGCGAAAATACCAGTTCTCCCCCATTGTTCCACGCATGCAAAATCAGAAACTCACTCAGAACAACATATAGTGTATTTTCATACCATCATAAGCATCATACAATCATCAAGAGCACGAAACAAAACTAAAAACAAGCAAGATAAATTAAAAACGTGAAACCCTAACTTTTCTTACCTGGACAAATGCTAGCAAGGGCACCAAACAAATGAGCACCACAAATCCAGGAACAAATTTGTGAGCTGAAAATACTGACACCAGAATGAAAATGAGGTTACTAAGATGAATCCTAATCGAAACTACGACAACAAAGCTAGAGAAGAGAAAGAATGAGTTGATGATCAACTTACATGGACTAAATGGAGCTTAGCTAGCTCGGATAAGAACGGGTCCAAGTCCTAACAGAACTTCTGAAAGGAGAGAAGAGAGAAGTGATGAAGGAAACTTTCTTGCAGAATAAAGGCAGAATGGAACACCAAGAAGCTGGAAGGGAGTCTTGGGATCCCTAATAGGTTGATTTTGGGCCCTCTAGTTAGGCCAGGTCCAAAGTCTCCTTTTAGAGCTGAAAAATGGGACTTACATTATATCAAATTTAGAAAAAAATAAAATGTTAGCTAATAAAATTTTGTTAGTTTTAATTTGTTTAAAATTTTCGAATTTTATGTACTTTTAAAATCAAACTAATTTAATAAAGCAGATTGATTTAGTTTGAATTAGTAAAAGTAATTGTTGTAAAGACGTGCAAAGTTTTATTTAAAAAATATTACTTTAAAAAAAATTATATATAATCCTGCCATTTAAAAGTTATATTTTGATATAATTGACTTCTATAAACTAATATAATTGAAAAACAAAACTATAAAATAAGTACACGGTCTTATTGTAAAATTAATTACATAATAATTAACAATTAAAAAATTTTCTTCATTTATTTAATTTGGAGTTATTGGATTGATAAATTATAAATCTAATACTTAAATTAATTATCATCAAATTTAATTGATTTGATTTAAGTTTTTGAATTTTTCAAGTGAGCGAGACAAAAACAATAATAGAATGATAATTATTGAAATAACATATGTTTACACAATACATGCCCCAATTACAAAAACCACCACTTGCAATTTAAATCCTTGCATAACCAAAGCACACAGAATTATATATTCAATTTATGCATCTTATTATTGGTTAATGATCAATCAGAGAGCCAAGTTTTTGACACAATTGGAGCAAGTTTTATATTGAGCAAAGGATAAAGGGAATGGAAAAGAAAAAGAAAAAGAAAGTGATGAAGAAGAATAATAAATACCATCAATAATAAGTCCTATAAAACACAGTAAAAAGAAAAGCATAGAACAGATAAAGGTAGCAGCAACTCACATCAGCACCATCATTACACTGATCACTAACACTCACTCACTCTAAACTCCAAACACTTTCATTTTTTCTTCACTTTCTTTTCAACCCTTTTGACACATATTTTCCCTCCTTCTCTCACACTTCACATACTCTATAAATTCATGTGTGTGTTTTCATTCACATGAATAGCCCTAAAAAAACCTTTCACTGAAGCCACACACACACACCATCTCTAGTTTATGATATCTTCATTTCTCTGTAGCTGTTTCAAGGGAAGAACAAGTGTTATTTGGGAGCCACATTGAAGAAGAAGGAACAAGAAAAAGTATACCAAAGAGTGCAAATGGAAAGAAGTGTGATTTACTATGTGCTACTTCTTCTACTTGCTTATTTCCTTTGTTCAGGTAATATAGTTTTTTCCATTTTTCTTTCTTTGCTCTCTTTCTGCTTCTCCCCTTTTGTTCATGTGCCTCCTTTCTCTCTATTCTTCTATTCTATGGATATACAGTATAAAGCTATGTTGCTTCTGCTTTAAGACAATGTTCCTCTCTGCTCATTTTCTTCTGCTTTGAACTGCTTCCTTTTCTGTTCTTTATCTTTTTGGTGTATTGTTTTCTGCTTTTCCCTTTTAGTCCTAGATTCTTTGGACCACTTGGATAGTGTTTTTGAATTCTGTAACCCCAAAAATGCATTTTCTGCACCAGAGTTTAGGATTTCAACAGCTTCAGTCCTTTTTGTTTCAACTTTTGTTGTTGTTGTTGTTCAAGTTTATCAGATAAACATGTTGGATCAGTTGGGTGCAGTTTTCTTTTCTAAATTCATTTTCCCCTCTATCTTGCTGTTTATGTTGCACTATAGTTTACCAGTTGAGCAGTTTTCTTCTTTTATCCATGATTTTTTAAATAACAATAATAATACTCGTTGAATTAAAAGTGTTACCTTTTCTGCATTTTGGTTGATATTGCAGTTTTTCACATGGAATAGAGTTGTTGTATTGTGTTCAATCTTTCTCCAGTTCTACCGTTTCCTGAAAAGATGCAAAGGGTCCAACTTTTTTGGCTCATGTCTCTATGCAAAAGATACCCTACTTGTCTCTAGTGCCCTTTCTAGATCCACTCTAATAACAGGATAAGGGTCTAATAATTACTATTTTCTATGCAATTATGCAAAAATTTTTGAATATAAGTACAGTTTTGGCTTCATTCATGCTAAGTTGAATGCTGTAGGAACAATTTGAATTCACTCAGCACTTATAAGTTTTACCCCCTAAAATTTTATCTGTTTATTCTAGTAGTTGTAGAAAAACTATTCTTCACTTCAGAACACTATTCTTTATGCAGATATATAGTGTAAAAATATGCTGCAAGATGTGAGATTTACATAAAATTTTAAGTGATTTCATTTTAAGTAAAAAATTGCTGAAGTTTTAAGTTTAAAGAACAAAAAGGGTTCACCATTACAGATGCAGAATCACATGCTCACAGTGATAAAATAGTATAATAATAATAATAATAATAATAAAAAACATAGATAACCTTGTCACTGCTATCTGAAATACAGGTTCAAGTAGGCCACAGAAGGAAGCAGTAAGACATGTGAATGCAGAAAAAGAAGCAGAATTCACCACTCAAAGGGACATCACAACACCAATCACTACAATTCCAAACTTAGTTCCAATCACTTCATCATCTCCAATTCTGAATCCCAATTCCAACCCTGATTCAGTGTCTCCAGCTTCAACACTCCCAATCACCACACCAAATAATTCCTCAATTTATTCCTCCTCAGGTGCAAGCTGGTGCACTGCAAGTCCTACTGCATCACAGAGAGCATTGCAAGTTGCATTGGACTATGCTTGTGGATATGGTGCCACTGATTGTTCTGCTATTCAACCTGGTGGAACCTGTTACTTCCCAAATTCTGTTAGAGACCATGCCTCTTATGCCTTCAATAAGTACTATCAGAAGAACCCTGTTCCTAATAGCTGCAATTTTGGTGGAGTTGCTGTCATCACTAACACTAATCCAAGTAAGCCTTCTACTTATGATTCTAAGTCTTGTTCTTATTCTCAGTGTGATGCTTAAGAGTTAATACTATTTTTATAAACATATCAGACATGTTTGGTTTGGTTTGAGGATATAAATTTTGTTTTTACTATCTTTTTTCACAAAGTTTAATATTTTGATAAAGGTTTATGGTAGGTGACTCTTAATTTTAAGAATTTTAAGAATAATAGAGAAATGAAAATGTGCAAGTCAAGAACAGTGGCACTGTTACAGGGACATTGCCTCTGATTGGTGTGATCAGAAGTATCTCTGGTGGATTCTAGGGTTCCACTCTGCACAGACAGCAGAAAAATAAAATAAGCTTTTACTGCATCATCTTTTATGGAAATGTTTTACTGCATCTTTGAATACACTTTCAAACTGCATTGGGGGAATACATAGGAACTAAAAAAGTATCCCAAGCTTTTTTCTTTTTCTTACTTTATTACAAAAAGTATCTCAAAAAGCCTCCTATTTATTCTCAGTATCTAAGGTAATCAATCCTTTTTATCACAATTTGTTTTCCGAGAAAACATTGTGTGTATAGTAACAAATGTGTCTCTACTTTTGTAAGAACCGTTAAAAGGACATCTAATACTCAGGACACAAACATATTTAATTTTTTTTTTAATTTGATAAATCAATCGGTTTTAATATCTATATTATATAAAACTTGGTTGATTATAAACTCTTAGTGATCAATTAATGCGTTGCATTGCAGGTAGTGGAACATGTCAGTATGCATCCACCAGGTGACAATCTTTAACCATGTTATCTTTGTTTCTCTCTTTCTGCAACAAAAAATTGTGAGAAATCTGAAAACATATATATGATGATGCTTGAATTGAAATTGCAGTATCAGTTCATCAGTGTTGAACACAACAAACACAAGTGGTGCAAATGTTTTTGGTTCAGTACCTGTGCCTAAGGACCCTTCTGCCTCTGCTGCTGCACCTGCAACATCAGCTACATTTCTACAGTTTTTCTTCATTCTGTGGCCATTATTAGCAATTTTGGAAAAAAATTATGTTTAAGATTAATGTTTAGATTTTGCATGGATTTGGTGTTTATTTTATTTGAGGTTTGTGTACTAGAAAAGGAGATAGGTACAAAACCATTAATGTGACATACATGCTATGATAGAAAACACTTTGTAAAAAAAAGTAGCAATTATATGAAGCCTTTCAGTACATATTTATACCTTACAACAGTGCTTTTCTTTTTCCCTTTTAAGTTTATGCACTGCTTTTACCGTAAAGAGAAAAAGAAAATATAGGTGAAGAATAAGAAAAAAAGGAAATAGCTGAAAAGAAATGGAATCGCGAAGCAGAGTTCACACAAATAGAAAATATTGAAAAACGTTATTTTTTTTTTTCTATTAGTTCATAAGTTTGATCTTACATTTAAGGAAAACGATAGTTAACAAGGTTTTTTTAACAAAATTTGACAAATTACTAAATAAAGTAAAAAAAGTACCATTTTTATTATTTCATTTTTATTAAAAAATAAAAAAAAGTATCTACTTTAATCCTATTTACAAAAAGTTTGTCAATTTTTTTTTTTCAAAAACTCATTTTCCTACATTTAATAAACAACGTGTATGAAAGTATAGAAGAAAAAATATTCACAAAAATATTTATTTTTATGTAGTGCACTCGTTTGTTTATCTATCTTTAATTCCTCTATTACAAATAAATTTGAATTTAAATACATGATCATGCCTCGTGTACAGAGATGGCAAATAAATTTATTTTCGTGGGTATTATCCAAACTCGTTTCCGTTTTGACAGGAAATCCCCGCATTGATTGAGTATGGGTATGCAACTTTTTCAATTGGATATGGGCATGGTTATAGGGATGTACATATTCTCGTCATAAATAATACCCGTCCCCGTCATATCTCCGTCATCATTTAAATTATTAAAATATTCACAATTAATTAAGTAACCATATATATATATATATATATATATATATATTCAACTTTTTATTTTTTTCTAATTATTTGGTTTGTCATGAAACTCATTTGCATCTCCAATATATTTTTCATCTTATCATAACATTTATGTAATTATGTTAAAATGATGTATGTCAATTGAAATTTTTTATGTCTCATATTTGAATATTTCTATTATTTTTTAATATTTTTATTTATTGTATATTTTCCTTTCACATGAGTATGTTTAATACTCTCAATTTAAGTGTTTAATAACATAAACTTTTCATTTATTAGGTAATATAAACAAATTTTTTACTTATTTTTATTAATTTTTGTTTCATTTGAAGAATTATTTTGTTTCGCTAAAACAATTATTTCTCAACCATTGAGTATATATGTTGATATTTGAAAAGTGTTATTAGATGTCTAAGGTATTTTTCATCTTCTCGTATCCTTAAATATACATTTGTTTTCCTTTGTGCGATTTCTTTCAATAGTTTCTCAAATTATTTCTAAGACATACATTTGTTAATTTTTTAATATTTTTATTCGTTGTTTATTTTCATAATGTAGAATACTATTTCAGTATATTTTATCTAATTATTTTTTATTTTCTAACTCATTATATCAATCATACTGTAATTTTTCACTATAATTGTATAAATAACTTTTATTTACTACAATATCAAAATTTAATGTAATTGCCATGAATATTTTTTATCACCATCCAACATATATTGGAGTTCAAAAGATACAATAATTATGTTAAATTTGTTTTATTATGTTTATTATTTGTTATTTGCGTCATTTTGATTAAGTGATGTATTATCATTTTTATTAGTGTATAAAAAAATAGATTAATTAGAATTTAAAAAATTGAAGTAAACAAACATTTAAAATATATTTTAATTTGAATATTTGTTTTTCTTTACATTTTTTTAAAAATAGTTTTAAATTTTATCAACTAGGTTTCATTAATGTTTGCAGTTTGCAAATTTAATAAATATTTTAGTTCTCATGAAATTTTATTTGGTATTCCAATCTAAGATGTAAACAATTATAATTTATTTCAAAGTATTTGATATCAAAGAAACAACAATCCTCCTAATATTGAATATTTGATAATATTATGTTTCCTTTACCGTAATTTTTTATCATTTTATAAAAATTAATTAATCTTTATATTGAAGTTAGTAAGGAAACGGGTACGGGTATGGGTACGAGATTATACCCGTTACCCGGTGGGGATGGGGATGAGATAAAACTTTGATACCCGTTGGGTTTGGGTATGGGTATGGGGATGCATTTTTTTTACGGGGATGGGTATGGGATAGTGAAACTCGTCCCCGCCCCGTTGCCATCCCTACTCACCCCCGAGCTAAGTGTTACAAGTGATACAATGTCTCAATCCCCCACACACAAGGTTAGCCCTTAATGAGTTTTAGGTCTCCTGCTACTCTCACCACAAGAGTCAGTCCGCTCTAAGTGAGACTAACTGACTCCTTAGAGTGTCAAGATGCAACCTTACCTTGAATCCTTACCAAATTATATAGATGGGGCACCACCATGAATTCCCACTAACATGGGTCATGCAACTACGTCCCGACCACTGAAGCACGACCAGGAAGCCTCACCTAGAGACTCATGGATTTATGTACTAACCACGTACCAAATATTCAAACAACCAAATAATATTAATCATGCCTTTAAAACCTCATGCCAACTTCTATGACCCATCCTCATTCATATTCCATGTTGGATCCATACCATTTCATTCTTCCCAATTCATGAATATAGAGTTTCATCTCATACCAATACCATTGCCACTTTAGTACCAATCATCTCATTCATCTTACATGACAAGATCATACCAGCATATCAATTCAATTCATAACTACATATATCTCATGCCTTTATTAAACTTCATACTTTAAATATACAAATCAATCAACCAAACAATCCATAACAATCAAGTGAAGAAAATAGCGAGGCCTACAGCGGATCTCGCTCAAGCTAGAAGCCTTCGCTCAGGCGAGAGGGGTCCCCTCGCTCAAGCTACAAGCCCTCGCTTAGGTGAGATCACGACAGAGACTCTGGGAGGTTTTTCGCACGCTCGCTTAGGCGAGCCCACTCCTCGCCTAGGCTGCAACTGCAGCGACACACGTCGAGCTCCCACGCGTTCTCGCTTAGGCGAGCATCTCTCGCTTGAGCGAGATAGTACCTCGCTCAAAACGAAAGCCCTCCGCCTAAGCGAGAGCTCGAGCGCGAGCTAGGGTTTGTTTCTGCAAGTCTCGCCTAGGCGAGACAGGGTCGCTTAGGCGAAAATGTCGGGTCTCGACACTGTTCTCCTTGCAACAGTCATACACTCATGCCCAAACAACAATACCATTCCATCCAAACGTTTACAGTAGCACATTAACCACACAATGATGCAAACATTGACAACATAAGTAGGAATCAAAATGACATGAAATTCCTAGCTTCCCTTAGCTGGAAATAGCTAGCAAAAGACTCCTAAACCGAAACTAGTGAGCACAGCAGCTTCGAGGTTAGCTCAGGAACCACTTAAGGAGCTGGAAAAATCAAAGGGACAGTAGGGACATAAGCTACCCAGAGTAACAGTAGTAGAGAAATGCAAGTACGGTGAGGAAACACTTACGTGGGAAGAAATGAACTGGTTCAAACTCGCTTGACTAAGGTGGTACCAAACCCTAGCAAAGGGGGAGACGGTTGCAACTCTAAGGTTTTCTGAAAATGAGTAGAATGAGTGAGTTAGGGCAGACTTAGGGTCTGTTTTCTCCTTTGAGTCAGCCTTAGGCCCATCTGATTTGGAATGACCTTTTAAAATAAGGCATAAATATAAGTGGGCCTTACATTCTCCCCAACAAGAAAAATTTTTGACCTCGAAAATGAAAACTTACCACGTAAAAGGATGTGGATGTGATTTCCTTATATCCTCCTCCAACTCCCAAGTCGAGTCACCTGTCCTCCGATCCCAGATGATTTTGACCAGGCTAACTGGTTTTCCTTGGTGTTCCTCTACTTTTCTGTCTTCTAAAGCCATGGGTAGTACCTCCATAGCGAGATCCTCTCTAATCTGCACATCCTCTGCTTCTAACACATGAGACGGGTCAAAGACATACTTCCTCAACTATGATACGTGAAATACCGGATGGAGATTTGCCAATTGAGGAGGCAAAGATATCTCATAAGCAACGGGCTCAATCCTCCTCGAGATCTGATAAGGGCCAAGGAACTTAGGAGAAAACTTCCTTGAGTGGAGAGCCCTTCCCACACCAATGGTTCGGGTCACCCTCAAGAATACGTGATCTCAAGCCGCGAATTCTAAAGGTCTCCTCCTGCGGTCAACGTAAGCATTCTGTCTAATCTAAGACGCTTGTATTCTGTCCCTCACCATTCTCACCTTCTCGGTGGTCTGTTCTAACAACTCTGGTCCAACAAGTACTGCTTCCCCATCCTGATACCAACAAAGAGGGTCCTACACTTTCTGCCATAAAGAGCACCATATGACGCCATGTCAATGCTCGCATGAAAACTATTATTGTAGGTGAACTCTATCAAAGGTAAAACTTCATCCCAAGCACCCAAATGATCTAGTATGCACGTCCTCAACAAATCCTCGAGTGACTGGATCGTCCTCTCAGACTGGCCATCGGTCGGAGGATGATAAGCTGAACTTATGGTGAGCTTGCTACCCAAAGCACTCTGTAGCGTCTGCCAAAACCGTGAAGTGAACCGTGGTTCTCTGTCGGAGACTATACTCGAAGGTACTCCATGCAACCTTACAATCTCCTTAATGTACAACTGGGCCAATTTGGCCATGGACATCCTCAAGTTCATTGCCAAGAAATGAGCACTCTTGGTGAGTCGATCCACTATAACCCAGATGGTGTCGTGCCCTCTAAATATTCATGGCAAATGGGTCAAAAAGTCCATGGAGATGCTGTCCCATTTCCATATTGGTATCTCCAAGGGCTGTAGAATACCACTGGATCTCTGATGCTCAACCTTCGCCTTTTGACACGTCAAACAGGCTACCACAAACTGTGCAACATCCCTCTTCATTCCCTTCCACCAGAAGGTCTCGTTGAGATCTTGGTGCATCTTAGTCATGCCAGGATGCATGCTAAGACGACTCTTGTGCCCTTCTGATGAGTGCGTATTTTTGCCCTCATTTAATGTTTAATTATAGGTATTGAATTGAATTTGTGTGCTTAAAGATTGATTTAATTGGGATTTCCTATAATTGGGTTTATTGAGCTTGAGATACAAAAACATGTTAAAAATAGCTTTTTAGTTGCATAAATGTTCGTTGGATATTTTGA
>Ga0214543_1010493_pt1 | contig 13678 bp, 9 predicted proteins | sample CNSS2metaG_FD_160094 | JGI IMG/M metagenome (GOLD analysis project Ga0214543, IMG submission 160094) | Root nodule microbial communities from cowpea collected in UCLA plant growth center, Los Angeles, California, USA - CNSS2 | ecosystem: Host-associated > Plants > Roots > Nodule | place: USA...
CAATTGAAGTAAATGAAAACATGCTATTGTATACTCTTATGTTTTGTAGAAATGATTTGCTTCTCTGATCTTCACCATTTAACAAACCTTCAAGAAGATTAGGTGGTCTTTTTAATAGTGGAATTTGCACTTTTTCCTTTCGATAACACAATGAGAATTGAACTTCCTTTGAGGTGTTACATTTTTCTGCTCTTTCTTTATACCAAAGTTCAGATTTACAGTATTGGCATTCCAAGCAAGGTTCTCTAATATTGAGAAGTTCTGAACATCATTAAAAATCATTAGTATGAAAATGCATATATTTTTATCTGCAGTTATATACAATTTTGTGTGACATTATGTACCTTGTAACTCTCCTTTGCAATACAATTCGTTTGTAGTTGTAGTACTTGTAGTATGTGCTTCAATATTAGTAAAATGAAAATTAATTCATGATTTCAAAGAAATTTTTATTGACATCAATAAGTTGAATATCTGAATTACCATCACATGTTATCGTTGCTGAATCATCATTTATTGTGTCTGAAAAATTATGTTGTGTTGTTGTTTCATCATCAAGATTGAATCTGTTTTGAAGTGATTGTATGACTTGAAAAGGATATTTGACAACTTTATTCTTAGAGACAGAATGTGAATCATTTACAACCTCTGATCCGCCACCTATGAAAAACAGCAGAAAATAATTCTCCTACCTTCATTGCCATTGTGAGTATGAATATTGTTATATATGAATAAAAACCTACTTACCTGCATTGGAATTGTAATTATTTTTTCCATAATTTCTCTTACTGTTATTGTTAAAAACTGTAGTCATTCAAAAACATTGATATAAATTCAAAAATCATCAGTTTCATACAATTACAATAGGTATATAAGAAATTAAGATGAATGTAGAAATATAACGAAAGAACTATTGTATGTTAAAGTAGAAGCTGCAGATTGTGAAGTGATACAGTTTTTTTGGATTTGTTGTTCAACTAAAGTACTTGAACAACTTGATATATTGTTGACAGATACTACATTGAAATGAAGCTTAGTTTAAAGTGAGACTGAATTAATATTATTCAAAAAAGATGTTGAAATAAAGTATTGGAAGAACTTGAAAACTGACCAATTTGTCTGTGAAATATTGAATTCATATTCTGAAGGTTGTTGTTGTTGTTGTCAACATCTGAAAAAGGATTATTGTAGAAGCATTGTTATTAACAAAATAAACAACAATACTTCAGTGATTCTTTTAACAACAATCTGTAAAGATATAGCTTAAAAAAAGAATACTTACTAATATCCAACTGTTGTAATGGCTTCCTGTGTATATTTTTCTGAAATAATTTTTCAAATACAGTTGTTTGATATGTGATTAAAACAACAAAGATGTTTGATTATGCATTTGTGTTGTCAAGTTACAATCCAAAACATACATTTACAAATATAATTACAAAAAGAAATCCTGAGATTTTGTTACTTTGAGAAGAATGGTTTGCAAATTTAGTTTTTTTCTTGCATTCTCTTCTTTGTCATTTGCAACATAAAAAAACATACAAACATACAAATGCATCATTTGTAAATAAATTTTTGATGAAGAATTTGGGAAGATAAATGCTTTAAGTAAGATGTTAGTGACTTACATGAATCTTGATTACTTCTTGCATTGAACCTTTGTTGTAGCACCAGCTTCCTTCTCAGCCTTGCATTTTTACAATCGTTTTGCTCCATTACAGTACCAAAATAATATGGAATAGTTTCAAAGGTTACAATGGAAGAAGCAAAAACAAAGGTAAGTTGACTCAATGGATGCAAAAATGTTTACTATTTTATTACTATATTGGTGAATGTCTTTGTTAAACTCTTTGATGTAGATTGTACCTCTAATCACAATTGTGGAAACAGAAATATTTGTAATTATAATAGGTAGCACTTGTAAGAGTACAAAAAGTTTTTAGCAGTAGACAAAGATTAAAAATAGAAAGAGCATGTAGTGCTGAGTGTTAATACATCAGAATCATTCATATATAGCACTTATTTCAGAGTTGTTTGGTTCTTGCAACTAACAAAACATTTGCTTTTTATGTAGGTACAATTAGGCGTTTTTTTTATGCACTACTATATATAGTACAACAAAGAGGACTGTTTCATAGGAAGTATCTGCAATTTTAACCTCATTATGTGTGAAAATGATAACATACAATCAGTGTATGCACATACTAAAGCAACATACATCCATACATCTGATACATAAGTATTAAAAATATAATAACAGACAACAAAAATAGAAATCAGAACTGAAGTTGAATATTTACATTAAAAGAAGTTCAATTAATATTGCTTATATGTTAATATAGGAATGAAATATACAATAATTATATAGAACAGACAAAAATCCATCGTCGAACTTTTCATCTTTCAATACCATCATATATATTTCATTTGAATTATAAAACTAAATTATTTTATTTATGAATTTCATACCATAACATGTATGACTTTAAATAAATGTTTAATTAAATTTCTATTTGCATTCATAGAATTTCAGAGAAGCTTGAAAGAGATTTCATTCATAAGAAGGTAGAACTATACATATGCATTGCTGAAAATATAAAAACTTGTAGGTTGACAACTACATAAGTAGCAGACATAAAACCAAAACTATTTATACTCGGCAGTTCCAAATAACACCAAAAAACTAACTGTAAATTAAAAATTACAATATGTTAGCACTTTGACATTCTGATTGCTTTTCATGTGGTCAACTTCAAACACCAAGTCAATAGTTTGATGAAATCCATGAGCAGTACAAAATTCCTTCCAGCCACTTCCAATTTTGCTAGACTTCTTGGGATGATTTCTCAACAGTAGTTTGCACTTGACTGTTTTACGCGGTCCATAAAGATAAATGTATTTAAATCTTCCTTGACGAAGATAATTGCCAAAATCAGCTGGCAAATCCTAAAACATACATAAAGTAATAATCAATTTAATATATGGATTAAATGTTTTAAATAATTTGAAAACATAAATATAAATACGAAATAAACATCCATTTAGTAATTGAAATGAATCTCACCAGATGGCTAGCATTGCATTGGTTTGGATTCAGAAATATGAAGAAATGCAACTTCGGTCCATTGAAAAGGGGTTGATTTGCCTCAATTCTTTTAAGAAACCGTGCAATAGACAAAGGTTTGCATTTACTGGAAAAAACAGTGATGTGGAAGCAAGAATGACCGACATATCCAAAATAAATAGTGTGGAAATCGTGTAGTTGATAAAGGTGCCTTAATTCAGTCCATCCTCCAATTAGCATTGGTCTTTGTAAATTCTTGTTAAAAGTGACCACATGTTTATTCCCTTCTTCATCTATTAAAGTCCATTGACGCTCAAGATCGTCATCATAAAGAATGGCGAATGCATGATCCAGAAAACCAACAGCCTCCAAAGATAGAATTTTTTTAACAAAAACATAGATTAGTTAAGGTCAAAATGAGGATATTGATTGCAAATCCGTCACACAAATAAAAAGAGTAGAAGAATTCTTGTAAGAGAAAAAATGTCTGAAAGAATTGACGAAGAACGTACCTCGTCCTGAAGGTGAATAATAGAGAACTGGTACCTACTCATTCTATTAATAACGTCTTCTTCATTGAAGTTGTATTCCATTTGCTTGGACTTTGAGAGAGATAGTAGAGAAAAAGTTGGAAGAATGTAGAATATGATTGAACTGATCTTCATGGTAGAATGGAGATGAATATTTATTTATAGAAGATAAATGACACATGAAAAGACGGGATGATTACAAATAGATTCTTAAACAGTAATGTAATTATTACTGCCTTGGAAAACGGGAAGACGATTACAAAAGAATATAACATTACAAACATATAACATTATTAAAGATATATTAAATTATTCTATTATGCTATAAAATATCATAATATAATATATGTAATAAATAACAATAACAATTTTCCAACTATATTTCAACCTCTGAAGTTTAGATATTTAGATATTTATATATAACATAAAATCTTGATAATATAATACAATAACATAAATCAAGGTACTAAGTTAAAATATAATATTTCATTCCAATTTTTTGTATATATATATATATATATATATCAAAATTTTAATGTACAATATTTAATAAGTTAGTAATTAACAGAAGATAACTGACTCAAAATTGTATATGGCATCCAATTCTGTTGTGACAACTTAAAATCTATCAACAGATAATTGCTTTGCCATATTTATCTTATTTATGAAAAGGAATTTTTATAAAAAATCGACATTTATAAATTCTGTTTCCAGAAAAAATAGATATATCTTATTTATGAGTCACAAAAGTTTTCACAAACTATCTTTTTCACAAAATATATGTTATTTATGACTTTAATTACATCATGGTACAAAATAACATCAATTTTGATAAGTTTTGATGTAGTTGGCAGTCATATTTGTTGACAAAAATTGAAAAATGTCAACAATATCTTATAGACCAGCCTATGAAAAAAATTATAATTCTAAATAATGTAACTCACAAGCGCATAATATAGTTATCATCAAATTGAACATAGAAGTTGTAGTTCAAATGAAATTAAAGACAAAACGATGCGTAGACATATTACAGTCCCAAAATGAAAGGCATAAAAAAATTGTCTTGAAATAGAATAACTAAAATCATATCTCAATTCACTGCTTTTTCCTTCTTAATATTTCTTTTTAAAAGCTTCAATGGAACATTGTCTTCTTCGATGGAGTCAAGTGATGCAGTCTTCTTTCCATATTCTCTCTTATGTGAATTGTTACCATCATCATTGGTTGGATTATCTTCGATTAGTTCAAGTGATTGGGATCCAGACTCAATTGTTTCTTTGGTAAATCGGACTAATAAATCCTAAAGTACATGTTCAAAATGGATAACATTAATAAAAGTAATAAAAAAAGACATCATTAAAAATAAAATTATATCATTTGTATACCTCTGCAATATCAACGGTGGACTCATTGACTACACACATTTTTTCCCTACTAAACTCACCATTCTCAGCATAAACATCCTTCAAATAGGTATGAATAATGAGATTATAAAAAAGACAAAGATAACTGAAATTTTTAATCTACCAAATTAATTGGAAATTATATCTTACCACAGATTTCATGGAAGAATCATTGAACTTTTGAATTATATCATCATCAACACATATTTTCTTCACTCTAAAAGACTGCTCAAGTTTGAAATTCTAATCGTTCCTACTTTCGACTTTAAAAAGCAGACTTTTATCAACTAACTCATCAAACTCCTTAGGCAAATTTCCAGAAGCATTCATCTACAAAAACAAAATAATTAAAGATAGTGTAATTACATATATAAGTGGATATATTGAAGAGTATACCTTATCATGAGTGTCTAACATATCAGCACAAGTTCTTTTGAAAAGGGTGGTTGCATCCCTATCAAAGAGGACAAATGTGGTTGAATCGGAAGAGTCAATAACTCGGATCTCAATCCTATATCTGAAAATTGAATAAAAAAATTAATGAACAAAAGTTGTAATTACAATGTTGTTTTAAATTCACATTAATATTAATAAACAATAAGTTAACCTTGGAAAGACTTTTATAACATGTTTGTTACACTTCTCACAAAAGAACATCTTGGAATCTGGATAAACAGCTTTGTTGCACACACAAGCAGTATACCACCAGTCATCGTCACCCAAAATATGCTTAATTGTTCCAAACAATATGTAAGTGGTGATCTTTCAATATAAAAAAGATTAATGAAGAGATTATTGTGAACAACAAAATTTGATAAAAAATAAAAAAAAAATATTCTAACCTCTTTACAATCTTTTAGACCTTGAATGGTGGCCCTAGGTGTAAGTGTTAAAAAGTCTTCTTCCACAGTATTTTTGGAACTCTGAGAAAGTTGCGTTAATCCTTGAGAGGGAGATTCATTGTTCTCAAACATTCTGTGGAATACAAAATATAGTTGTTCTCATAAACAATAAATCTATTATTGAATGTATAGATCTGAAAGATCAAGTTGAGGAAATGAAGGATAATTTGCATTATAAAGTAACCAAAATATAGTTACCAAAATGGATTATAAAGTTTGAATAAACTGAAGAAAAATTTGAATATTACCTTGATTTCAATTCAGATGCTTCCTTGAAGTTAACATTGTACTTAATACGGGTGCAGAACTTACAATTTTGAACTTGAACCTTATCTATATTTAAAAATATAGTGTATGTGAGAGTAACATGGCATAAGTAGTACTAACTACTTTGTAAAATAAGAAAATTTTACCTTGAAAAGTTTTGACTTTCGCAAATTCTATACTTACAGCAGCATTTTGTACTTCTCCACTTGAAAGAAATACATTCAGTTCATCCACATAAATACCAAACAAAGTACATTCTATTCGAAACCTAAAGATTCAAAAAATGTTATGTGAAAACGTTATTTGAACAGAAATATAAAAGGAATGTAGTATAGTATAGATATAGAATACCCATCATCTTCTATTGCTATGACATTTAATTTTGTTGTCTTTCCATTAACTTGCAATTCTCTTTCAGTCCCCACTCCGACCAGTAATCCCAAGATATCTAAAATGCCATTCATAAATGTTATATCATATACTTTAACAATAAATGTTTATAAAAAAATATGAATAGTATTGGAACTAAAAATATTAACTTACCAACTAAATAATCAGTATCAAATGCAGTGGTTGTCAATAAGGACAAAGGTGTGTATTGTGGTTTCATATCAGGAACCAAGTTAACATTAACCAAAGAAACTTTTGTACCAAACTGAAAATTTATCTTATAAGGGTGGTGTGTAGTTCTGTATATTCCAGAATTCGGAGCCACATTGAAATTTTTTATGGCATAAACATGGCCTTCAGAAATCTCATTCTGAAATTTGTAAATTAGAGTACGTCTAATTGAAGCATGTATTTTAGAACCCTGAAACAGATCAATAGAACATATATAAATATAATTATAAATATGTTTAACATACACATATTTTATTAATTCAAATTTGTAAAATAAAGTACGTCTAATGGAAGCATGTAAAGAATAACATGAATAATAACCTCTTTGTCTTGAATAACGAACTCCATGGAAAAAGGACACCTCTGTTTACTGAAATTAGGAACAAACCATGAACGAATGACCCTAACGATGATATTCCAATTTTCCTTCTAGGGAGTTACTTCGCTTACGTTCTGGCTTTGGTTTGGAACTTCACAGAGAGACATGTTGAACTCACAACAACAATATTCAAAAATGAGAAGTAAAAACATGTTGAACTCACAACAACAATATTCAAAAATGAGAAGTAAAAAAGTCAGTATTAGATTCGTGACATATGTATACTCACATAGAGAAAATAGGAACTAATAAGACAAAATTGTAATTCATACAACTAAAAAAAATAGAACCAAATAAAAGGTTCAAAGCACCTATATCAGAAACTATTTTTGATGGGTCAAAGGAGAGTAAAAGAAGTGTAAGGATTAATCAAAACATGGATATGGCAATTTTTTAAAAAATAAAGGTTCAGATGTTAGCCGCTGATAAAATTTGAAATGGTAAAAGAAAGCAAAAAGTAGAATATATTCAAATAAGGACTCTTCAAACATGGAGTACTAACCTTTTCACAGAAGTCATGCCAATATATATTAGTGAAAACTGCAAAAAATAGCTATTGATGTCAGAAGAAATTAAATATTCATATTGATTTATTCACAGGTTTCATAGAAAAGGAAAATTAATAGAGAAGCATTATGATGAAGATAAAGCATGAAGCAGATTACTTTAAAGTGACTACATAAATTCTTGGCGTGATGGATTGAGCAGTGAACCATTAATTGAATCAGTAATGTGGAAACAATGAAAATCTGCAAATACATATTGGTGTATAAAGCATTCACGAAATAAGAAATGTAGAAAAAAGTTATAGCAAACCCTAATTTCTTAGACGAAAACTCAGAACTGCAAATCTCATTTCATTTCTTCTGTACAGCAAAACTACTATATTTGTATATAAAAACAAATGAAGTACATACCTTTGATGACTGGAAAGGTTAATGGCTTGTAAGAATCTGTTAATGGTTGTAAAACGTGGTCTGGATGAAGCAACTGTGTTGGATTTCTACAAAAAGTCAAATAAAAGTGTGGTGTACAAAAGCCCTAGAATCTTCGAGGAGAAGCAACTATGTTAGAAACTTTGAGGAGAAGCAACTGTGATGGATTATTTAAGTTAATAACGTTAAAAATTATAATAAAAAATAATATAAATAGTAAAATTAAATATGTAATGAAATGACGGATGCTTACAGCAGAAGAAAATCTCGTGGAAGGTGGAAGATACAGAAACATAATGAAGCAGTGGAAAATGTCATATCAATTGACATTGAAAAACCATATTTGAAAAGTTTTTGAAATATTTAGAAATTAAAATAAGTATTATAAGGGATGTGTATGAAAAATCTTCTGGAAAGTGTTATATTTAAATTAATATAAAAAATTTTAAAAACGCAGAGAAATGATATGATTTGTGTCTGACAATAATTAAATGCCAAAGATTTTCGTATATGGCAGAAGATATGGAGCAGTTAAGAGTAAATAACTTTGCAGAAGTTGAAAATACAAATAGTTAAACATATACATATATATAATATAATAATAAACCAAAAAAATTGATACAAAAATTATAGATTATGAATCTGTTAAGTAATATTGTTTATCGATTCTTCATAGGCGATGATAATAATCATTTATATTAAGAAGAACATTGACATCCTTGCTTGCTTGTTCACCGTCAACCTCAAAAAGAATTAAATCTTTTCCGTCCAGTCCATGAACTTCATGAAAACGTTTCCATTCACTTCCTATCTTCACTGATCTAGCTCTAATAAACAACTTGCATTCAACTCGTGCCTTTGGACCGTAAAGCACAATGTCTGAGAGCTGACTGTTGGCAAAATATTTACGTAAGTCTGAATTTAAATCTTGCAAATAAAAAATAGAAGAAATAATATGAAAAAGAATTCATTTTTTATGTCTCAAGGTTAAAAAGAATACATGAAATTTTGTGTACATATTCTAAGAAATGAACAAAAAAAGAAAAAAAATCACCAGAAAGCTTGCTTTGCAGTTGTACTTAGAAAGCCGGAACTCAAAATGAATTAACTTGGACCTTATCAGAGGAGCATTTGTTCGAACATGACTTAGGAATTTATGGACAGTTGATTCTGAACAGTGATCGTAAAAGTGTATTTCAAAAGCAGAATTTCCAGTATGCCTTAAATAACATAGTTTGGGTGGTTTGACTTGATAAAACTTTCTTATATCAACCCAGCCATCAGTAATTCGCGGACCATAAGTATTCATGTTGAAGGTAACATGGTGAACATGGCCTTTTTTATCAGAAATATTCCAACGTGGCCCTAATTCATGGCCTAATTGAATGACAAATAATCGGTTGACAAACGCAAAATCCTTGTAAATAAAAGCAATATAAAAAAAATATTAGTTAACGAAAATCAGAGAACAATAATGGTAAATAATGTATAAGAAGCAAGTTCAAAAAAACCTAGTCTTCCATGAAAATAGTAAAGAATCCACCTTTCCACTTTGAGGCAAGTATGGATTGTTCACCAAGGATGCATTGCTTAGTGGTCATCTGTTAAATTGGTAAGATAGGTTTTTTTTTGGCAAAAAAAACTAACCGCACTCTAAAAATGTAGAAGAAATTGTTGAAGATGATGAACAAAACAAATTATAAGAATGTCTGGTTAAAAAATGAAAGAAAGATGATGAATAGAACCGATTATAAAAACGACTAGTTACAAAAATGAAAGAAAGATGATGAACAGAAACGATTATAAAACTGACTGGTTAGAAAAATGAAAGAAAGATAATGATCAGAACCGATTATAAAAACGTCTGGTTAGAAAAATGAAACAAAGATGATGATCAGAATCGATTATAAAAAAGTCTGCTTATAAAAACATGCATAGCAGATGGCGAGAAAGAAAGATGGCGAGAAGATATAGGAGATAAAGAGAAGTATAGTTCATAAAAGGGTGTTCTTCATACAAATTGAAGAGTTTAACAGTCATACCTTTCTGTAATGGATAAGAACTTCTTCAAATGGCAGTGGATGGCTGGTAATCGCAGTGTAATGGTGTTAAGGTGAAGCAGAGAAGATAAGTGGAAATTTGGAGACGCAAATGAGCTCTGAAATGTGAATTGGCATAATCGTGAAAAAAATATTAAGTATAGCAGTGGAAGAGTCTGCACAATGAGAGAGGTATGACGATGCAACAGACAGTGCAATCATCATTCTCGTGAGAAGTGAAAAACATAATGAGAAAAATATTTAAAAAACTTAAACGTCTCTTGGAAACCAAAATCGTAATTAATTTAATCGGCTGAATCAGTTCAAATAATGAATAAGTGTGGCAGATGATCGAGGAGTTGAATCATCATTATCTCGAGTAGTGCAAAAATTAATGCGGGGAATATTGATAGACAGGTTGATTTAAAATTAAATAAAAGCATTATTTATTGTGATTTCCAATGTGTTACAATGTTTCATACTTCTGTAGTATTAATTGAATATTAAAAATTAAAGATTTAAAGATTTTTATACAATGATGTTGGAAAGCGAATGTTTTAATACTTTATAATTAATATTTACGTTAAATAGTTCTCTTCATTTACGTTAAATTGTTTTTGGTTAAAGTTCAGATTTAAATGTATTAGATTTATTTGATAAAAATATAATAGTGTTTAATCTATTTCATAAAAAACTTAAAAATTAAAATAATTACGTTTAAAAAACTCGTCAACATAAAACGAAAAAAACAATTAACTTCATACACAGTAAATCTTTAAAAGCAAACACAAAGAGTAATATATATAATAAGTGCATACAAAATATAAGTCCACTTCAAATCTTCTTTTATATATATATATAAAAGAAGATTAACAAAAATAAAATACTAAATGTTATAATTTAAAACCAAATTAAGCGATAAAAAACTTTGATATGGATGCTTGTTCTGTCACCTTCAACTTTAAAAAACAGCTCACGATGATCATCTGCAGAAAGTTGATGAAGATTACAAAAATTTTTCCAGCCAGTTCCAATCTTAACAGAATTACGTCTTATGATCAATTTACATTCGACTTCTCCCATTGGTCCGTGTAGAACAATAGATCTAAGTCCACTATTTTTAAAATAACTGGCAAATTCTTTTTTCAAATACTGCAACAAAAAGGATAAAAGATCTTACTTATTAAGAAGCCATGTAAATAAATAATAAAGAAAAAAAAACTAACCAAGTGGCCGGCTTGACAGTAGTATGTGGATAGTTGAACTTCAAAATGCTTTAAGTTTGACATATGTAGAGGACGACGGATAGAAAGATGGTTGAAGAAGTTGGCTTTCAATGTTGAGTCGCAAGCACATTTAGAGACGTGTAGTTGGAAAGACGAATTTCCGAAATATTTGAAGACAACCAATTTGTCAAACTGATCTGCATAAAAAGATATTAAATCATTCCAGCCTTGGGTGATCATTGGAGTGTGAATATTCATGTTGTACGTAACATTATGAACATTCCTGTTGTAATCAACAATGGTCCACTGTGAACCAAGGTCCTTCAAATTACGTATTATGGAGAGTCGGTCGACGTGTCCAAAATCCTTCAAAGATAAGGAAGTTTAGAATAAAGAAATACAAACAAAGAATACAAAGGAATGTAAAGGAATAAAAACAATACATGGTCTTTCAAAAACATAGTCACGAATCCGCCAAGCATTTTGCCAGAAAGTATGGCTTGTGGTTTGCGCACGGATTCCATTGTTTGAGAACAAAGTGGGGATGAAGAATAATTTTAAGAGAAGATAATGGGTCACAGAAGAGAAATAAGATTTTTCAGTTTGTAGTCGCCAATATATAGAAAGAAAAAATGAAAAGTCATTATTGTTGCCAATATATAGAAAGAGAAAAGGATAAGTCATTCCTTTTGGTAGAGTCCGTACTTACTGGATAGCGTGCATCATAATTTTTGCAATTAATTGTGAATATAAAAGTGAATAAAAAGTACGAATTAAAATAATATGGTTGAAATAATAAAATAAATAAATAATTAAAATAAATAATTTCATATTTGTGAACTTATTTTTTTACATAAAAACAAATATCTTAAAATATTTTAGATGTCGTAAAAAAAGGAAACTGGCCGTGAGAAGAGAATACAAAGAGTTGTGAAAATGTTAAAGAAAGAATCGAAAAACATTAAAAATAAAAACAAATAACGACATGAAGAAAGCTGAGATGTAGTCATAATGTTATTATACAGTTCATTTATGTAGCAACAAATAATGACTTCTTTATGGTAATTTCAAGCTCGTAAACAACAAAAAACAACAACGAACGAAAGAGTCACTTAGAGCAAACTAAATATAGAAACAAAATTTACATGTTTTCTTCATAAACATGAAATGTATTCGTAAACTTTCAATAACACTTGATTTGTTAAGTGACCAAGCCTGAGTTCTTTGTTCTTTAAAACTTTCAAACATTTAAACACCTGAAACATAAGATCAAGCCAAGACTTGTTCGCTTGAGAAAGCAACAAAAAAAAAAGATCTCCACAAAAGAAACATAAGATGAACGGAAAATCTCAGATGCATGTGTTTCTACTCTTGAGTTCAAGCCTCTCAACAAAAGAAACATAAGATGAACGAAAGATCAAAGTAAATATAAAAAGAAGAATACCTGTTTGATTGAGAAAGCTCAAAAAAAATATAAAGCATCTCCAGACTCGGTTTTTTGTGGTTTAAAACAGATGGATGTGGTTATACTCTTCATATCAAGCATTTAAACACCTGAAACATAAGATCAAGCCAAGAATCACTTAGATCTCAGTAAAAAACATAAAGAACCATACTTGTTCGCTTGAGAAAGCACAAAAAAAAGATCTCCACAAAAGAAACATAAGACGAAAGGAAAATCTCAAATGCATGTGTTTGTACTCTTCAGTTGAAGCCTGTAAACAAAAGAAACATGATGAACAGAAGAAGATGAACAAAAGAAAGCTCAGAAAAAAATATAAAGCATCTCCAGACTCGGTTTTTTGCGATTTAAAAACAGCTCGATCAACAGAAGAAGATGAACAGAAGAAGATGTTAGAGAAGAAGCTAAGAAAGACAGAGAAACCATGATGAAGGCGGAGCAAGAGAGACAAAGAAAGAGAGAGAAAGTAGTATGAAGGTGGAGCAAGAGAGACAGAGAAAGAGAGAGAAAGAAGTGAGAAGGCGGAAGCAGAGAGACAGAGAAAGAGAGAGAAAGAATTGAGAAGGCGGAAGGTGAGAAGTCTGAGAAAGAGAGAGAAAGAAGTTTCAATTAAAACGAAAGTTTTTCACTTTGTTTTGGAATTTTTTTTCTACCTTCAAAATTCTAAGAGCTTGATACATCACCATTTTTTCCTTTTGTAGATAAAAATTTGAAATGAGAAATAGATCAGATATATTATTTAATTGAAAAACTTACCTTTTGTTATTTCACAATTGTATATAGTATTATATATATATATATATATATATATATATATATATATATATATATATATATATATATATATATA
>Ga0214543_1010495_pt1 | contig 13671 bp, 18 predicted proteins | sample CNSS2metaG_FD_160094 | JGI IMG/M metagenome (GOLD analysis project Ga0214543, IMG submission 160094) | Root nodule microbial communities from cowpea collected in UCLA plant growth center, Los Angeles, California, USA - CNSS2 | ecosystem: Host-associated > Plants > Roots > Nodule | place: USA...
TTACTCTAAGGTGAGCTCAAAAGAGATTTGTGCACAAATTTGGGCAGCAATTCATTACTCAATTTCAAGCTGAAAAATACATCTCCTAAGCCTTCTATTTATAGGCTAAAATGAGACCAAGGAGTCTTCAAAAAGTGGAGGGAAAAAGGAGTCTAGAAAGGAGTCTCCTACCATAAAACTCAAAGTCCGAGAAAAAAAGAAGATATTAGTGACAATTGGTAACCAAACCCAAGACTAAGTACGGTCCAAAGAATTTTACCTAAGTGTTTAGATCACTCTCCCCAAAGCAACAAGGCAAGGCTACACTTAAATCCACCAAAAGGAGTGAAATACTTTTTGAAACCTTCTCAACCACAAACTCAAGTGGGTCGGCCACCAAACTTAAAAGAGAACAAAGGAAGAAAACCACTAAGACAAAACAAAGATTACTTAAGGACAAGCAAGAAAAGCACAAAGCCAAGGAAGTTAAACTCTCATGAAAAGAAATTATATGACAAAAATTTTACCAAAACAAACAAGAAAAGCACATTTAAAGACCCTATGGAAAGTACTTGAACATGCCACACCAAGTCTTAAATTCATACACTAAAATAGATAATAGTCAAGTTAAGAATGGAACTAATTAGCTAATATCACCCACAATTTTAATATGAAAACTAGTAGCATAACACCTAATCAAAATTGCACTTTTGGTTCACCAAAGAGCAAGTTTGCCCTTGGCAAATGAGTAAAAAGGTGTTAAGATTTTTCTTCTTTCACAAGTTTCATAAGATAGAAAGACAATGTTTTTACTTGGACACTTAGTTCCTCAAATTTTAGGCCAAAATCAATTTCAAGGAGCAACATCAAGCAATACATAAAGTGAATGCAATATTCAAATACTTGGAATAACAAGAACAAAAAAACTTCAAGCTAACATATGACATATGACTCAAGCAAAAGTTAGGCATATTTAAAGACTCAACGTGACATACACAAAGACACAAACATGTAGCTATCATGCATTTAAACTCATGGATTTGAAGCTCCATGACTAAGCATCCAAAGACATGTTATCCAACCACATTTAGGAGCAAAAGAGTCACAAAACCGAAGCCAAAATTGTCACAACATAACCTGAAAAACATTGTTTTTCGTATTCTCGGCAGCTTTGACCTTTGCTCACTCATTTCATCATAACTCTCTCCACATAACTCCAAATGCGTTCATTCTTTTTTTGTTGGAAACTAGACTCACAGATCTTTATTTTGATATAAAGAACGTTACTTTTGGACGTCTGACCTAGCTGCAGTATTTTTTCAAAAACGCACACATTGCTGCCAGCACTGTTTTTATGTGGACCATTCAAAGATAGCTACAAAACACAAGGTTAGAACATGAAAACACCATATTCAAGGACAACCAGAGCTCTAGATACCAAATGATGTAGGATTATCTTGTTCCTTTTAGAAGATTAATGAATATGGTGATGATTGATTAAGAAAACCAAGGAAATCCCTACTGGACATTAAGATAGCAAGCTATCTAGATATGAAGGTTCCTTTCCAAGGTTCTAGAGAGGAGGAAAATGGATTGATGGAGAGTAAGAAACCAAAAGGAAAAACATATAATAGAAACAATATAAACCAAGAAGAATAAAGAAACATAAAATGAAAAGCAAGGAGGATGGCTAGAAGAAGCCATGGCAACCTTGAAGATGAGTGGTGTATGCCGCCACTTGCCAAGGCAAGATAAGGCTTGAAAGAACTCCACTCGCTAAGGAGGGATGCTCTCACAAAAGGTTGAAACACAAAGTGTATAATTTCTCCAAAATGTTCAACCCTTGTACAAGTGTTAGAGGTCCCTTTAAATAGAAGTGTCTAGGGGCCTCTTAGCAAAAACAAATAAGTTAAAAAGGATTATAATGCAAATAACAAAACCTAGAGTCTAGAAAGTAGGTCCAAAAAGGAGGACATGGACAATGCTTGTCCCACCTCTTAATGAACCTACAAACACAAGTTAATTTTGAATTAGCATGTTGGCATTAGGTTAAGCTAATCCTTTGAGTCAACAAGTCAACCCAAAGTCAAGGTCAACTAGTCAACTTAAAAATAGTCAACCAAACCAACTTAATGGAATTTTAAACTAAAGAAAATAAAAGTAAAGGAAGGGATCAAGGAACTCCCTTTCTTCTAAGTATGTAGAGGATAGGAATGAAGAGGTTGATATATATGTTCAACACATTCCTTGTCAGCCCGAAGTAGTTCATTTTATTGCTGGTGCTGGAATGGATGAAATGGGGGCTAGGGCACAATTGGGGGTTGAGGCAGAAGTAAGATGTGAGGGTGATGTGGTTGGTGAGCCAGAACGGGGTGTGAGCAAGAAGTAGGATGTGAGGGTGATGTGGTTGGTGAGGCAAAACAAGGGTGTGAGCCAGAAATAGGAGTTCATGGTGATCTGGTTGGTGAGGCAGAACAAGGGTGTGAGCCAGAAGTAGGAGTTCTTGGTGATCTGGTTGGTGAGGCAGAACAGGGGTGTGAGGCACAAATGGGCATTGAGGCACAATTGGGGGTTGAGGTAGAAGTAGGAGTTCATGTGGTGTGGTTAGTGAGGGAGAATTGGGGGTGAGGTAGAACCAGTGGGTGAGGCAGAACTGGGAATGAGGCACAATGGGGGGTGATGAGGATGGAGCTGGACAACCAGATGTGGTAGTTGAGGATGTGTCTGATAAGAATGAAGGTTCTTCTGTAGATAAACTTGATGACAGTGAAGAAGAAAGGGTGGTAGATGATGATGATGGATTTGGGATAGGTGGAAAGCAATGAAACAAAATTCAAGCACTTCAAGCACTATGAGGAGTAAGAAAGATGTTGGACCTGGTTCATTTGTGACTAATGTTGAAGTTGGACAACATGACATAAGTGATGAATACGATACTGACGAGTTGGATTCAGATGTTGATAGTGAGGAGGGTGTTGGTCGTGATAAGCCCAAATTTTCAAGATATAGAGCTGAAGATATGACAAAGGGCTTCAAGTTCAAATTAGGAATGGAATTTTCTTCTTTGAAGGATTTTAAGCAAGCATTAATGGAGCATAGTGTTTTAAATGGTAAAGAAGTTCAGTTTGTTAAAAATGATCAAAATAGAGTTAGGGTTGTCTGTAAAAAAAATGTGGTTTCTTAATGATGGCGAGCAAGGTTGGTGGTAGGGAAACCTTTCAGATTAAGACATTGGTTGGGCGTCATAGGTGTAGCAGGGTTTTTGGGAATAAAAATGCAAATAAGGACTGGATAGCACAAGTGTTAGTAGACAAATTTATGAATGTAGGTGTAATGACAGTGAGTCAAATTATTGACGAGAGCAAGAAGACATACAGTGTTGGGATAACCCCTTAGAGGGCTAGGAAAGCAAAGCAAATAGCAATGGACTCTTTGGTAGGGGATGGACAAAGGCAATACAATCGCTTATATAATTATGTAGCTGAATTGGTGAGAGTAAAGGCTGGAACATTCAAAATTAAGATAAATCAGCCTCAAGTTAATCTGCCACCAAGGTTTGGTTGTTTCTACATGTGCTTAGAAGGTTGTAAGGCTGGTTTTCTGGCTAGGTGTAGGTCCTTTATAGGGGTTGATGGATGCCACTTGAAAACAACTTATGGTGGTCAACTTTTGGTTGCAGTGGGTAGGGACCCCAATGACCAATACTATCCACTGGCATTTGTTGTTGTAGAGAATGAATGTAAGGAGACGTGGAGGTGGTTTCTTTCACTGTTGCCAGAAGATATTGGGGAAATTGAAAATCATCGTTGGGTTTTCATCTCAGATCAACAAAAGGTGAACTACTTACATGCACTGAAATTTTAGAGTATGATAATTAATTGATACTATAGTCTTATATACAACTATTCATTTTTGCAGGGACTTATGACAGTATTTGATGAAATCTTGAATATGGTGGAGCATCGTTTCTGTTTGAGGAATCTCTATAGCAATTTCAAGAAGAAATTTAGTGGTGGGGTAGTTATCAAAGACCTTATGATGGGGGCAGCAAAGGCAACCTTCTACGCAGGTTAGGAAAAAAATATGGGTGAGTTAAGAAACATTAACCCTAAAGCGTACAATTGGTTAATTGGCATTCCTAGAAGTTCATGGTGTAAGCATGCATTCAGCATTTATCCTAGATGTGATGTTTTAATGAATAACCTGTCTGAGTCATTCAATAGTACTACCTTATTGGCTAGGGATAAACCAATTATTAGTATGATGGAATGGATTAGGTCATACACAATGAGTAGATTTGCAACACTTAGAGAAAAATTAAATGCATATCCTGGAACTGTTATGCCTAAGCCACGGAAAAGGCTTGATAGGGAAGTGGGAAATAGTGGAAATTGACTTCCAGTGTGGGCAAAGGGTGCTAAGTTTGAAGTAACACAAGGGTTCACCATGGAGAAGTTTGTGGTAGATCTCAGTAACCATAGTTACACGTGTTATTTTTGGGATCCGGTAGGCATACCTTGTAGACATGTTGTGGCAACAATTAATTATAAGGTAGAAAACCCTGAAGCTTATGTGCATGCATATTACAAAAGAGCTGCTTATGAGGCATGCTATAGCCCAAAAATAACCCCAATCAATGGACAACTCTGGCTAAAAGAAATCAGCCGGAACTACGTCCACCAATTTATAAAACACCGCCTGGGAGACCTAAAAAGCTAAGAAGAAGGGAAGTTGATGAACATGTCAGTCATTCCAAGCTGTCAAAGAAAAATCTCATCCTGATGCAGCAGGTGTAAGCAATTAGGACATAACATAAGGAGTTGTAGAAAGGGAATCAGAAATAGAAAGGTAAATTTTAATCTGTTTGTTCAATTTTTTTTGTTTGTTCAAAGCATACATATCTGAATCTGTTATACATACCCAATTGACAGGGATAAACACAAAAAAATCCAACTATGAGTGGAGCTACCAGCCCTGCAAGACCATCCAACTAGAGCTGAAGAAGATCTGCACCCATGGTTGCTGCAAACATGAACCAAGGAGAAAAACCATCAACAACACAAATCAGAAGCATGGCGGCACATGTCTCAGGGTCTCAAGAAAGTACTGGAACTTCTGCCCAGCCCACGTGAAATTGATGGAGGAAACAAAGTTGTTTTGTTGCTTTTAATGGTGGACCACCTTTTTGTTGCAGTGGGCATAGTGATAGTGGACAACTTTTTTTATTAAAGCAATATGAAAGCTTATTGTATTCAAATTTATGGACCACTTGTTTGGCCTGGAATATTTTATTGAGTTCAATGTTAGGGACCACTTTCACGTTGCATTACAGTTGGACTACTTTTTGTTGTCATAATTGACGAGGGATTATTTTTGTTCCAATAATACTATTTTTGTTCCATTCCAATAATATTATTGTTTCATTCCAATAATACTATAGATTCCAGTATGATATGTAATCAATTTATACCAAAAATTCATTCCAGTATTAGAATCAATTTATACGAACAAGAATGATACAATCTATAGAATCAATATATGATATGATACATTGCTGAAAAAAAAGGCCAATAATGATACAAACAAGAATAACACCAATAACAAAAGTTCTGATTTCATTCATTCAAACATCTCAGGAGCACAGAACATTTGCCTATCAAAACTTAGTTAAAACATAACGGGAACACACAACACTTAATTAACCCTTCAAGTTTCATACAAAAGTAATACCTAAGTCCTAAATACTACTGAGTACATGACTAATTACAATTCAACTTGAACAACAACATAAGCACCAATACAACTGTTATCGCCCATGACAAAACCAATAAACATTGTAGGAATCTCTCAAACTTTTTCTCTTCTTGTAATTTCCTCTTCAACTTCTCACTTTTCTTCATCAACTCTAATATTACTCTCTCCTTTTCCGGCGACACTTCATCTTATTCAACTCCTTTTCCACCGCTATCTTGAAATTCATATTCATTACATTCGAATTTGGATTCATTTTCATTAATCCATTCAAAAAAATTACAGTGAGAATTCGACTGCAAAAATTACGAAACCATTATCAGATGAAACAAAATCAAGCTTGACCAATCAATATTAAATTTAAATTTGTTACTTACAGCCCAATTTCTACATCTCTAAAATAATCTCCCCTTGTTCTTCACAGTTGTTGCCTTTAGGAGCAACAATCTTTCCCCACACCCACACACTTTTGAGGACATATCTACAGACGATGCACAACTTTGAGACATTCTCGAACCATTATTCCTCTGCGAACAGTGAAATCCTTTGCTCCCACTCTTCATCACTCTACAACGGTCTTCAATCGTGAATGTTATTCATAACATCTTCGTACTCTGCCAAAGATCCTCACCAATGTCTTCGTCGCACCACTCCAATTTAGGGTTTCACAAATTACCCAAATCCCTCTTTATTGTAAACATTAGCCTCTTTTAAAACGTTACCCAATAAAATAACCACGTGCAATATTTAAACTACTGAATACGGGATCCTGACATGGCCTTTCGTTTGACAAGTGTCAATTGCAACTAACGGAGTTTAAAATTGAGGACTAATTCCATGCAATATAAAACATGAGGGACTAAAATAGTGCAAACATCAGGTGAGGGACTAAAACCAAAAATTACCAATAGTTGAGGGACAAAAAACATAATTAACCCTATTTGTAAATATCAATTGTAAAAGTATCAGTATTTTAGAATATAAATATTAAAAGAAAACATTTAATAATTATATTCTAATAGTATTTTAAATAGTTGTATTCTATTTAACAATTAAATATGAGAATTATATTCAATTTATAATTAAATTTAATAATTTATATTTAAATTTCAAAAATAATTAATAAAAATGTCAATTTTAGAAAGAATATTAGTATAATTTTTATAAAAGATATTAAATTTGGTATCAATTTGAAAGCGACAAAATTGATTCATTTTAACCAAAATTGGGACAAAAATGGACAAAAATAACGAATATAGGGACTAAATTGAACAAAAATAACGAATACAAGGTCCAAATTGAAAAAAAAATAAAGCACAACCACAAGCTAACATGTGACACTAACATTGATATGTGACACAATTATAACTTGACACGTGGACAATTATTTTAAAATTAAAAAATATATAAAAAAACAAAAACAAAAAGAAACCAGGAGTTGACATGTGGCATGCATTGTTCAAAAATGTTAACTATTTAAACATCGTTAGTAAAAAGAACCAAATTGACGAAAATGAGAGCCTAAATGAACATAAAACGAAAATGATGACCAAATTGAATAAAAACAACGAAAATAGGACCAAATATATATTTAATCATATTCTAAATTAACATGATTTATATATCTTGCTACTAAAGTACTAGGATATAGTTGTATTTCAATATTCAAATGGTATCTAGAGAAAGAAAAGATTGCACATAAACATGTTAACATATAAAATTGACTTCTATAAGCTTATAATATAGTATTAAAATATAATTACTCTTAAATATATTTATGTTTAGGAACCATTTAATCTGATTGCCTTAGATCACTTTATTTGGTTGAACATGATTAACCGATGATGAATAATATATATATATATATATATATATATATATATATAGCTTTAGAGTGTTGTTACGAGAGAAAAGTAATGGCAAGAAGAAGAATGAATCTAGACCAATGTTTTGCTAAGTTAATCACTATTTGTTTCACGTATATTAATCATTCTAAATCTTATTCCTTACAAGAACAATTAACCTACTCTAAATACTTACCAGTTCAGCATTGTGATAGTGGTGCAACTGTAGAAGGCCTGGTGTTGACAACATCAAGTTCATAAAGAAACAACAATATATTCTGAAATGGCATGGTGTAAACATTCTGAAATGAAATGGCATTGTGTAAACATTCGTCAACATCTAAATAAGATCAAAACACGTTTTTAGATAAATTTATATATTAAAAATTAGTTATGTTATGTAGTATTGAACTGAGCAAATTATGCCTAAAATCAATTCAACATCACACATGAACTAGCATCTTAGTGATTCTTGAATCGCCCTTTATATTTCAATAAAAGCAAAAAATCCTCAATCCATAAATGCTAACTCCATACTTCACAAAAAGTGTGGATCCTTTAGTAGCTTTTCAAGAGTCGGACATCGTCCAAGGGCAGTAAGAAAACTGAATAAATATAAAAAGAAAAAATTAGAAAAAAAGGAAATAATGGTATAAAATGTGCTTACCTGATAAACCTTTTGTTAATGGTAAATTGGGGCCATGGTTTTGATTATGCACCAAACATTTTCTCCATTTCTTTATGTATCAAAATGTGTGTAAAAAATCGAAAAATATTTTAGTAGTATTTGAATCCAAGCATTTCAAATCAGAATAATTAGAATGTACAAAACAACAAACATGTGAAGCTCCACCTCCAGTAGGAGAAGCTCAACGATGTTTTCGTTTCGGATGAGCTCGAATCTAGGGTTCCTAAATTGGGGCATCACTTTTTCCTTCCTTCCAATGAAAAATTGTCCACTTTAGCATCACTTTGCCATGATCTTAGCAAGAGTGCTATTACACAAGACTTTGTTGAGCGGGTAGAGTTGTTGCTTGTAAGTCTATGAAAAGTAGAGGAATGACCCATTGCAAGAGGCGATGTTGCGCAAGAAAGGTAAAATGGTTGGTTATAAGAGAATGTCATATTGTTTGATGTTACTTGGTTGTAATATGTTGATGATTGCATGTTGTGATTTTGGGAACACGTGGTGGGTTGTTATCTTGGTTGATGTTATGCATATATCGTGATAATGCAAGTTGAGTTGGATGTTGGCAATATAATGTGGAATGATGTTTTATATGGTTAACTCGCCTTTACTTTTAGTGTTGTTTGTGTTTGTTCGATGATCATATAACGTGTGTGTTATATGGGAGCAAATGTTGATGTAGATGCTAATGGAGATGCATAGTTATGAGAAGCTCGTGGGAAAGCTTTTGGGGAGATTTTGAGAAGCATTTGGAAATGTTTTCTTTGAATAAGATGTAATAATTTAGTTGTTTTGATTTTTAAACTTGAAAGAACTTGTAATAAGTCTCATTTTGACGACATAAATTGGTTTGGTTTATTTTAATGAGGTTTTATTTTGAATGATAAAGTTTTATTCGGATGAAAATTTTGACAAGTGGTTTTTGAAATAAAATGTTGTGAAGCTTCCTATTTTATAGGATGGTATCAGAGTTTTATGTTTGAAGTTTTGACAAATTATAAGATTACACATGGCATCTTTAAATGGGTGTTACAATTTTCAAGTCAAGCTTGTCCACAACCATTGTGCAAGCAATATTGACACAACTTTCACTATCAATTATGAGGGAGCAAAGCTTGTTGTTGATTAGGCATCTTGAATGAAAGTTGTTTCTTTTTTAGATTCAAGTTTTTTTGGGACTTGGTCTAACATGCGCTTAACCACCAACAAACCTGCTTCATTAGGATTGATTTCATCCTCACTTGAAGAAGAGGAAGACGTGCGCGAGGAAGTACTTTTGGGGGAAGAGGGGGAAGAATGCTCACTCTCTACCTTTTCCTTAGTGTTAAAGATCATGTTCCTTTTAGTTGGACAATTTGAAGCAATATGTCTATAACCCAAGCATTTAAAACTTTTTATGGTACTAGTTCTTGAACCTTGGAAAGAGTTAGGAGTGTCACAAGGGACTCTAGGTGATTTGGTCCTAGGTGGGTGGTCTTGGAAACTCTTGGAGGGTGGTTTTTCATCTTTTCTTTCTTTACCTTTCCAATTCTTATAGTAGTAATCATTATAATAAGTATTTCTCTTGGCCTCTTATTTCTTTTTCAATTGACTTTCAATTTTTAAAGCTAATTGTAAAGTGTGGAATACTCATGCAACTCAACTACATCTTGAATCTCTCTCCATAGACTACTCACAAACCTAGCTACTTTTTCTTCTTCACTTTCAAATTGAAGTTCCACCTTTAGAAGTAGGGACTCCATTAACTTGGCATATTCATCAACACAAATAGACCCTTGTTGAAGCCTTTGGAGCTTCAAAAGATTCTCCCTCTCATAGTAGGAAGGAAAAAATCTATCGCGCATTAAATGTTTAATGTCCCTCCAAGAAGTCGCGAGTGGCTCTTGGTTAATATTGTCCATACATAATTGATGCCACCAAGTCATGACATGGTCCTCAAATTCTAACACTACAAGATCTATTTGCTCTTGGTCACTAACTAAGTGAATGATGAATATTTGGTCCACTTTTTTCTCTCTCTCATTCATTGTAGATTTTAGGATCATTCTCTCCTTTGAATTAAGGAATCCTAATGGGAGGTGATTGTCTTTGTGGTAATGAGGTGTGCCTCTTTTCTCCATCATAGTGGTGCCCTCTTCTCCTTTCTTCACCACCAAAGGAGCCCTCAGATGATGATGATCTCATTCTTCTCCTTTCATCTTCACTAAGTTCAAGCCTTTGAATATACTCTTAAAGCATGATTTCACTTTGTCTCATATTCGCCCTTAGTTGATCAAAGGTCTTTCTTCAACTAATCTCCATTTCTCGGAGGATGTGAGCAAGTGTTTGTTGATCCTCTTGTTGTAGAGTAAAAATTAGAGGAGAGTAGGCCAAAGGTGACTCCTCTTCCTCCTCTCCCACTATTGAGTCTAAGTTCATCTTTTCCTACAACAAAATTCACAAATTAAGAAGAAAGAAAGGGGTTAGTGGCAAAGTCAAAAACAAATCAAGACTCAAATCACCTCAAAATGCAATCCCAAGTGTTTAGTTTACACACTAAAGCAAGTAAGGCAAGGCTATCACTCAAAATCCACCAAAGGAGTGAAGAAACACCTTAAAAACTTTTCAAAAAACTTTCAAGAGCAAGTAATATGTAACGACCTCAACACTAAAAGAAGTTCAAGGAAAGAAAACTACTAAGACAAAATAAAGATAACCTAAAGAAAAGTAAGAAAAGCACAAAAATAAGAAGAGCTAAACTCTAAAAGGGAGAAAAATCATGTGACAAAACTTGCAACAAGACTAACACAACAAAAGTACATAAAAAGACTATGGAAAAATACTTGAACATGCAATTTCCAAGCTCAAATCATGCACACACCAAGAAAGACAAGAACCAAGTGAAAGTATGGAACTAATTTGACAATATCACCCAACACTCAAAATGCAAATTAGGAGCACAACACATAACAAATTTTCAGATTTTTGTTCACCAATAAGCAAGAATGCTCTTGATTTTAGACCAAAAGATGTTGAAAAACATTTCTCTTTTAACAACTAGCTCAACAAAGATGATAGAAAGGTGTTTTATGTGTCTTGGTCACTTAGTTCCTTTATTTTAGGCCACAAATCAATTCCAAGGTACATACATCAAACAAGACATGCAATATTCAAATATTTTAAGCAACAAGAACTAGAAAACTTCAAATGAACATATGAGAAAAGACTCAAAATCAAAGTTAAGCACATTTAAAGACATTTTCAACATGTGAGAAAAAAAATTGGCATTGTAACAACCTAGATAGCTCTCGGTTTGGGGTCAACAAAGCAACAAACAACATGTGCACAACTTCACAATGAAACCAAGATCATGAGGATGAGATTTAGACATTAAAGCCTCCAAGTGAAGTGGGAAAAATTTGCACACCAACTTGAACTTCAAAATTCAAAGAGATCCACCAAAGGAAAAACACAAGAACACAGTGGTTAGCACAAGAAAAACACCATATTTTAGACAGTCTAGGCTCTAGATACCAAACAATGTAAGTTCATTTTAGCTTTTATGAAATATGGTGGTTGAGTTCTTAAGAAAACCTAGAGAAGATCCCTATTGGACATTAAGATAGCAAGCTATATAGATGTAAATGTTCACTTTTAGAGGTTCTTGAGAAGGAGAGTGATGAATTAAATCAAGAAACAAAACAAACTGATGAACATAATAGGATTTCCAAATAGAAACAAGAAGAAAACAAGATAAAAATGGAAGCAATAGAAAATGACAATGGACAAGGGAGCACGCCACTCGTAGGTGAGAACCAAAAGACCAGCTCTTTCCTAGAAATGATTGATGGAAGTCGCCACTTGCTATGCAAGATAAGGCAAAGGAAGAGTCTTCACTCCTTGGAGGATAACTCTTGATTTTGTGGTTGAAACAATATAAGTTTTACTCAACTTTGATCAACCATATTACAAGCTTATGAGCACCCCTTATATAGAGAGTCTTATGGGTCTCTAGGAAATAAACACAAAGTTCAAAAGGGTTACTTAGCAAATACAAAACCTTATTTTTTAGAAACATCTTCTAAAGATAGCACAAACTAAAAGGGTGGTGGGAAACCCTAAGGTGATTTCGGCCAAGCTCTCAAAATGAGATAAGGAATGTCTCTACAAAAGTTCAAAAGGTGCTTAAGTCAAGTCAATAAGTCACACTTAGTCAAAGATCAACAAGTTAACTAAGGTTGAGTCAACTAAGTCAACTTAGGGAAATCACATAATGAAATGCTAAACACGGATAAAGATGAAGGACTATAAGTCTCCCATCTAAACATGTTCCTTGTGATCCCTCTTTTGTATCTTGTGTGGTCAAGCCTTCATCATTTTTTAAGCCCCCTAAAAAGAAACTAAGTATATATTATTTACACAAATTCAAACGATCAATTATCATATTAAACTCTTTAGAATACTCAATCACAATCTTATGTGCAACTTCATTAAATATATCACAGGATCACCATTCACTTCTCTAAAACACTTAAGAATCAACTTATTGTAATCATTCCAAACTAAATAGGAATTATTAATAGTTTTTGCCTAGGTTGCGATCTACTATAATACATGTCTTCGCATGTGCATTATCACAAGCTTAACCTTCACCAACATGTTATCAATCAATAATAAAAGTATGACATTGATTAACATTTTCTCCTAAGAATCTAGATAAGTCTGTGTGAGGAAATATGAAGAATGATCATTGTCCTACCTGTACCCCAACCTCATACTCTATAGCTAGATACCGGGTACTGATGTCAGTAAGAGATCAGTTAAATCCCATAGTAGCCATACCCGACCTCATTCACCATGGCTAAGTATTGGGTGTTGTCTCCAACAACATATCAAGAATCTCACAGTACTTGTACCTGTACCCGACCTCATTCACCATGGTCAAGTACTGGGTGTTGTCTCCAACAACAGATTAAGAATCCAACAGTACTTGTACCTGACCTCATTCACCTTGGCCAAGTATTAGATGTTGTCTCCAAAAAAGGATCAAGAATCTAACAGTACCTGTACCTGGCCTCATTCACCATAGCCAGGTACTGGATATTGTCTCCAACAAGAGATTAAGAATCCAACAGTACTCGTACCCGATTTCATTCATCATGGTCTGGCACTACACACTGATCTTAATAAAAAATCAAAGAACCCCATACTACCCTATGTTGGCCTCACCCCATAGAGCAACAAGAGCTCTAAGGTAATTGCACAAACTCTAATAGACCCAAAAACATTTAAAAAAGGTATTTTGGACCAAAAAAGTCCATTTCAATGGGGCCTGAAAAAGTAGTATATATATATATATATATGTATGTACATATATATATATATACATATATATATATATACATATATATATATATATGTATGTACATA
>Ga0214543_1010496_pt1 | contig 13670 bp, 6 predicted proteins | sample CNSS2metaG_FD_160094 | JGI IMG/M metagenome (GOLD analysis project Ga0214543, IMG submission 160094) | Root nodule microbial communities from cowpea collected in UCLA plant growth center, Los Angeles, California, USA - CNSS2 | ecosystem: Host-associated > Plants > Roots > Nodule | place: USA...
TTTTAATATAGATTTTGTATCTTTTGAACCACAATATATGTTGGGTGGTGGTAAAAAAATATTCATGGCAATTACATTAAATTTTTATATTGTAGTAAATAAAAATTATTTATACAATTATAGTGAAAAAAATTAAAGTATGATTGTAATGAGTTAGAAAATAAAAAATAATTAGATAAAATTTATCGAAATAGTATTCTACATGATAAAAATAAAAAAATAAAAAAATTAACAAATTAACAAATGTGTGTCTTATAAAACAATTTGGAGACTATTGGAAGAAATCACACAAAGGAAAATAAATATATAATTAAAAGTATGATAAGATGAAAAATATCTTAGAGATCTAAAGAAACTTTTCAAATATCAACATATATACTCAATGGTTGATAAAAAAATGACGCAAAGAACAAATAGTAAACATAATAAAATTTTATCATAGATCTTGTATCTTTTAAACTCCAATATATTTTGGATGGTGATAAAAAAATATTCATGGTAATTACATTAAATTTTTATATTGTAGTAAATAAAAATTATTTATACAATTACATTGAAAATATTAAAGTATGATTGTAATGAGTTAGAAAATAAAAAATAATTAGATAAATTTTATCAAAATAGTATTCTATGAAAATAAACAAAAATAAAAATATTAAAAAATTAACAAATGTGTGTCTTATAAACAATTTGGAGACTATTGGAAGGAATTGCACAAAGAAAAACAAATGTATAATTAATGGTATGATAAGACGAAAAACATCTTAGAGATCTAAGAAAACTTTTCAAATATCAACATATATACTCAATGGTCGAGAAATAACAAAATTTTTTTTAGCGAAATAAAAGAGTTATTCAAATGAAACAAAAATTAATAATAATAAGTAATTTTTTTTTTATATTACCTTGTAAATGAAATGTTTATGCTATTAAACACTTAAATTGAGAGTATTAAACATTCTCAAGTGAAAGAAAAATATACAATAAATAAAAATATTAAAAATTAATAGAAATATTCAAATGTTAGACATAAAATTTTTTTAATTGACATACATCATTTAACATAATTACATAAAGGTTATGATAAGATAAAAAAATATATTGGAAATGCGAATGAGTTTCATGACAAACAAAATATTTAGAAAAAAAAAAAAAAAAAAAAAATATATATATATATATATATATATATATATATATATATATATATATATATAGGGTTACTTAATTAATTGTGAATATTTTAATAATTTAAATGAGGATGGAGATATGGCGGGGACGGGTATTATAGCGGGGATATATTCATCCCCATCCCTATCCTCATACCCAATTGAAAAAATCGGGAATTCCCCATATACCCATACCCATACCCAGTCAATGCGGGGATTTCCCGTCAAAACGGGGACGGGTTCAGACAATACCCACGGGGATGGGTTTATTTGCTATCTCTAGTTGAAAATAGAGATGGCAAATAAACTCGTCCCCGTGGGTATTATCCGAACCCGTCCCCTTTTTGACAGGGAATCCCTGCATTGACTGGGTATGGGTATGGGTATGGGGAATCCCCGATTTTTTCAATTGGGTATGGGGATGGGGATATACATATCCCCGCCATAATACTCGTCCCCGCCATATCTCAATCCTCGTTTAAATTATTAAAATATTTACAATTAATTAAGTAACCATATATATATATATATATATTTATATATGGTTACTTAATTAATTGTAAATATTTAAAAAAAAATAAAAAACATTAACATATTGATTTTGAATTGATTGTTTTTTATTAATTGGTTTTGAAAAATCTTCATTTCTTTGTAAATTATCATTCAACATTATTTAAATGGGTTATTTGCACTTTGTTTGAAATTTATCAATGTTTTGCATTATATTTTTATTTGAATTTATGGTTAATATATGTTGTTAAATATTAAATTTTTCTTTTGCAAATATTCGCCCGTACCTGCGGATATATGTAGATATTAAAAAAATATGCTAGTACTCGCATAACGGATACCCGCACAGATATGGGTATGGGCATGGGGCAGGTATTTATCCAGTAGGCATGGTACGAGATAGATATATATCCAACGGGTAGGGTACGGGGGAGCTACTATCAGTACCCTACCCATCCCGTTGACATCCCTAGACACAAGTCACATATATAGAAAAAAGCTTTTAATGACAATTGAAAATAATTAATTATAATTGTACATACTTCCAATATATTATGAAATATTTCTAAGATATTTATAAATAGTATCTTATGATATCATAACTTACTATCAGATTTTGCTATATTTACAAAATATTATGAAATATCACCAAATATTTACAATTGATAGGGCATCCATCAACGATCAATTCTTATGCCCAAATATCAACCACACCACCAATAACAACTTCAACAATTCAAACCACCAACATGAGGAAACAATCATCCGCCAGCTATAATGAAAATGGAAATGCACACAATCAGACATTTCGTATCTAGGGAAAAAACTCCTTGGGAACAAAAAGATGATTTCATATGTTATGGAACAAACTTCAATTCACCTTTTCTACCTTCACCAATTATGGCAAGAGAGGTATAACATCCACACCATTCAGAACATCTATGAGTCTCTCAATGTCCACCTCAATCGATGCTACAACAACCTTGCCATAAAGAGCCCAAAAATCATTGCAATCTCTTACATCCTTAGTGGAGAGGGAATCACCCGCAATCACTTGCTACTAGAACTCAACAACATCATGAGCTCAATTGACATTGGCCAATTGCTCTATGACTTTAGTCGCTACAACAAGGCCTTCTCATTCTGATGAGTTATGCTAAATAATGTTGGTTATATACCAATTCAAGAAGGGGATTTGGCAGCAGTTATTTTTTTCATTTTGCTTTGGTTCCAAAATCGAGGCATATTAGGATGAGGCCAAATGGGGCCAGCTTTTGGCCTCAGGTGTGAACTGAAGCAGAGACCCCACATTCTACCTCAATTCTTATGAGAACCGAAGCCATTGCGATAAAAAATCAACCCTAGGTTCCTCCGCCACCTTCAAACAACCATGGAAGCCGCCATCCATCTTCAATTCACCGAAAACCACCACGCCACCTAGGAACCTCTGCCACTTTCACCTTCACGCATCAACGAGTCCACTATCGTCTCGCAACAGTCACCGAAGATAGAACCACCAACGTTCACCACAAATTTGCACCATGAACAACAGCACCGTGGATTGTAGCAACGTTCGCAGGGAAGGAGACCTAACGGTGCGGCATGGCGATGTGAGGTAGACGGAGCAACAAACCTGTGGTAGCATGAATGGTCGGAGCGCAACAATAGCAGCAACAGGCGGAGCACCAAGTGGAGGAGAGAAATCGCAGGCGCGAGGAAGAAGAAGAAGAAAAGGGATTTGCGTTTTTGAACCCTAACATACCTTATGGCTTCGGTTCAATTTTTAATAAGGCAGAAAACCCTTTTTGGCACCGGTCCAATTTCACCCGAGGCCTAACATCACTACCCTATAGGCATTTTTGAAATATTGGCCAACTTGTTGCCACCGTCCTATTTTATGCTTCGGTTAAGCGATAACCAATGCTTATAGCGCGAGTTAAAAGGCCAAAATTACACTAGTGACAACTGCATCATGACATTTTGCTACACCACCACTAAAACAATTGAGTTTAAAGGAGGCAAAGAACCTATGCAACTAATATAGCTTGCCAGAGCCCTCATTCCTCCTTATAAAGCCCCCCTAATAAGCATTACCAATGTTGCCTTTTTCACAAAGTTTGTCGCCACAAACACCCTTTCAATATGGTTGTCAAAATTATGTTCTATCATGTGTGAGAGTAATGTGGTTTGAAGAAGGGGGATGGATAGAGCCTGAAAAACAAATTCAAAAACTACACGCACAAGTATAAAACTACAAATGAATTTACTTATTTAAAATAAAAGTGTAAGGATAAAGAGAATGCACACAACATAATTATACTAGTTCACCTCCCCTTAAGGCTTCGCCTAGTGTCTTACGGATCCTACTTAAGAAGTTTCACTAATCATCAACTTTGATCAATAACAAGTATTACCCTCCCTAGGTTACACGAGTTACAACCTCTCCAACTACACGAGTACAAACCTCTCCAAGTTACATCGAGTATCAACCTCTCTAACCGAGTATCAACCTCTCCAGGTATTCTTCCCCTGGGATCAAGAACTCAATTACAATAAGAAAATGACTCTCTCAACAGGAGAGTACAACAAAGCTCACATGTTACAACCTCACTCAATGAAGGATATTACACCAATAAAGCTCTCAACCTAATTATCTAAGACACTATTGATATGACAAATTTACAGCACTTTGTTCTTTCCCTTTTCTTGTTCGCATTCTTCTTGTATGGCTCACACTTCATTACATAGATGTTGCTTCAGCTAGCCGTTGAAACCTTCAATTGTAGTTCCTCATTGCAATCTTCTTGATATGGAATGACTTAATCAATTCTTTGACTTCATTCTTTAGTTTGAATCTTCAACATCATTCTTCAAGACTTCAAATATGAATTTGTTAATGTTCTTCATACTATCTTTTTTCCTTTTGTGATTGAGATCATACTTGATTTTGAAATTTTTCTCGTCAACGTTCACAAATTGTCCTGTTAAGGAAACTTTGTGCAACTTGATTATCCATTTGAATCATTAGAGCAATAATATATTTCATTCAATCAAACAGTACATTCATAAGATATTTCTCAATATTTATTTCATTTGAACATTTGATTCAAAAACTTTCTACTTCTAGAATGATAATATCGATTGTAATTCATAAATTGAATCTCTATTTCAAACACTTGTATTAATATAATAATTTGCATGATTAACCAGAGATAAAAAACTTGTTACAAACCACCAAACCACATTATAATTTTTTCACTATTAAAGGTCATTTGAGATTTAGGTCGTTTAATGACTTAAGCTACTTTAGGTGGTCTAATAGCTTACTGTCTGACACTTAGGTCGTCTAATGACTTAAGCTATCTTAGGTCGTCTAAACCTTGGTCGTTTAATGCCTTAGTTTTCTAACACCTTAGTCGTCTAACGTAGTGACTTAAGTTGTCTAGAAACTTGGTTCATCTAATGCATTTACTAATAATTGTGTTATTAGATTTCTAACACCTAGATTTGTCTAATGCTTAGATTTGGCCTTTGTATTAACCAGACATGTTGCTTTCCTTAACACATTCAATTTTTAAATATTAATCATAAAGCACATGCAAGAAACAATATATATCATATATTTTGATCTTCAAACAAAATTGATCAATTTCTCATTCTTCTTATTTCAATTAGACGCTCTCTCTTAGTCATCTAATCACAACTTCATATTTGACCAGAAACTTACTTGTCTGGTAGAGTGTTTTGTTATCATCAAAACCTTATTGATTGTTAGGGCTCGTCTACTTTAACATTGTGCACCTTCTTGCCTTCCTAGGAGGAACATTAAACCAATTTTCTCTCCAGATTCCATAGCACGGTTATTCGAGCTTCCTCCAGCTAAAAGAAGTATGATAGGTAGCAACTAGCGGAGGATATCCAGTTCTGTATTAACATTATCATCTCATGTTTGGAGGCTTGTTCCCTAGGGAAGAGCATATTCTTAAGGCCTACACTATCTACATGAGGCATGCCTTTATCAAGAGGTGTATGATCATGGATGATGAGGTGTCCTTCATAAAGATGACATGGTGCCAAGTGGCTTCCTATGGATAGGTTTGCTTGATATTACTTAAAGTATTCTTTATATGTCCAATGTTCTTTTAGATGCAAGAAGTAGTGTCGTGGATCATTCCACTCAACGAAAGAACTAAAAATTCCAACAAACAAACCCTAAAGCTAGAACTGAGGACAAATTTTCATTTTCATTTCTCACTCTTTGTTAAGAAGTGGAGTTTAAGCCTAACTTAACCTACAAAAATGGCTTGTAAGGTGAGGTTTGCACTCATTTATATAATTTAAATTAGCATTAACTCTAGTTTATGTAGGACTTCCAACACACCGCCCTCACGCCGAGATATATACATCTCGATCATGGGTGACACAGGATTTTAAATGTCCTTCTTCTTCTTATATGTCCCCATCTACTACAATCAATATTCATGTTGTTTGTGATCCTCTAGTTGGGTCTAGTCCACCGTCAAATTCTCCTCCTCTACCACCATCTTCGGTTTATAGTCGAAGACATCATTCCTAACAACCATCAAGTGATTCAATTCAAGTTCTAACTCTTTGGTCTCCTCTAGCTTCGATGATTGAGTCTGACTATCCAATTGCCCTCCGTAAAGGTATATGTTATACTCATAATCCCTCTCCACATTTTAGTGCTTTGAGTTACCATAAACTTTCTTCACCTTTTTATAACTGCCTTTCCTCTATTTCTTCTATGTCCATTTCCAAATCTGTTAGTGATGGCTTAGCCTATCCTGGTTGGCATCAGGCCATGCTAAAGGAACTAAGTGCTCTTCAGAATAGTGGAAATTAGAAGCTCATCACATTACCATCTAGGAAATTTATTGTTGGTTGTAGGTGGTTTTTTATGTCAAAGTTGGTTTCGATAGTGTTATTGGCTGCCTCAAAGCTCATATTGTGGCCTAGCTTGTGACAATGGTCACACTTGTGACACCCTTTTACTGGCTTGTGAGAGCAATTATGATCATCACTTTGAGATGCCAAAGCAAATGAACCATTGGCAGAAGCAAGCGAATCATTTATGGGTTTACTTGGCACATGCAAAAGGGTGGACAAGTAGAATTAAAATTTGGTACAAGAGGGGAATCCAAAATCTGATCACGAATATGGAAATATTCATCAGCAAGTCCATGTAATGCCAACACCATGAAGAACTTTAATCGTTGCTTAATTTCTTAAGCAATAGTGGACACAAGAGGTAATTTTTCATTAAATTCATGAAAAATAGCTTGGACCTTACCCACATAATCAACCATAGAGCCTTGACATCGAGGAGCAACAACATTGAAAAGACCGTGACAAAGACCATGAGACTTATATTCGATTCCAATCACTTGTCTCAAACTCTGATCTAGTAAACAAACAAAATATTTGGTATAAGCAATAACACAATCAAGAGAACAGGTTAGACGATTAATGGAAAATAAGATAAAAGAATATCCCAAGACATAAAGAACATTATTAATGCATATGAAAGGAAATAAGTTAACAGTCCAAATACCATGATCTAAAACCCTAGACCATAAGCCATTATAAAAAAAGGTAAATTATCCGAAGAGAATAAAGAAGAAAACAAAGATTTGTTGCTCAGGAGGAGTCTTTTGGATTGGTATGTCATCATCGCAAATCTTTATATGGCCTAAAACAGTCTTCTAGGGCCTCGTTTAAATTTAGCAACGTTGTTCAACAATTGGGTATGACTCAAAGTGAGGCAGATCATTCAGTCTTTTACGTCACTCATGTGTTGAATATGTCTATTTGATAGTATAAGTTAATCACATTATTCTTACAAGTAGTGACCATCATGGCATCTACCAAATGAAACAACATATTTGCCACAATTTTCAAACCAAAGATCTTGATAAACTCATATATTTCTTGGATATTTAGGTAGCACAATCCAACGATGGTATTATTATATCTCAAAGGAAGTATGCATTTGATATTTTGGAGGAAACTAGGTTGATGAATTCAAAATAGGTTGACATGGATCCTAATACCAAACTTCTACCAGATCAAGGGGACCCTATTTTAGATCCTAAGAAATATTGAATTATCCTATAGTTACTCGTCTTGACATTTCCTTTGCATACAGTGTAGAGAGCCAATTTCTCAATTCCCTATGTGAATATCATTACAATGCAATCATTCATATACTTAAGTATATTAAGGATCTCTTGGAAAAGGTTTGTTGTATGGTTCCAATAACAATACAAAAGTTGTTTGTTATTCAAATATTGATTGGGCAAAATCTCCTTCTGATAAAAGATATAATTCTGGATATTATGTCTCCATTGATGCTAACTTGATCTAGTGCAGGAACATAATAGAGTTATGGCCTCATCCACTTGTGAACTTGTTTGACATAAGAAATTGCTTAGAGAGTTACAATTTGGAGATGTCACTCAAATGACACATATATGACAATCAACTTTCTCTTCATATGAGTTATAATCATATTTTTCAAGAGAGGACCGGACATATTAAAGTTGATTATCATTGCATTTGAGAGAAAATTGTATCTGGAGACATCAAGATCAGGTTCGTTAATTACAGTGATTTGTTAGCAGATATCTTCACTAAGTCTTTACAAGGACTGAAAATTGATTACATTTGTAACCAGCTTGACACATATGATTTATATGCATAAGCTTGAAGAAGATATCTTATATTTTATATTTTATACATTCTTTCTCTATTATTATTTCTTTCCTATAATTATTTATATTTTAGGCTTAGCCTATATTTTATTTATTATAAATACAGTACCCTATGAGTTTTTTCTACATAAAGGAGATTAATCCTATACCTAGTTTTTCGTTGTATTAAATAATCTTTAGCAAGAAGTAGTGAGACAATACCATGGAAGACGAGGTGCACCAAATCTTGAACAAGTTCAACTAGAATGATGACAAAAAACTCTCGCTCATAGAGCTAAAAGACATGTTCGACGCTCTCAACTCTAAAACGATGAAGGAAGAACTAAAATGCATGATGGAGGAGCTCAACTAGAACGACAATGAAGCGTCAAGCCTGAGTGGCATCCCTATGGTTGGACATAATTGAAACACTCAAGTATAACCTACTCGATGACATGTCGAGCCTAAGTGGAATGCACACTTCTCGACATAAATGAAATGTCGGAGTACAACCTACTTGATAGGACCTCAAGCTTGAATGGCATCCCCCCCCCCTTCGACACAATTGAAACGTTTGAGTATAATGTACTTAACGTGAGTCTAGAAGGGTGGATTCGTTTTACTAATCTATCTAGGTTGGAATGCTAGTAAGCAAGAAATTTGGAAAATTGCTTAAAATGAGAAAATCGAAATAGATAAGAAGATGTAGTGGAAATTGATAGACGCCAGCCTTCTAAGGATGGAAGTTAAGCCTAAGAGTTTAAACACACAAAAGGATAAAGGACCTTCGATAAAACTCAAGAATTTTGGGTTATCAAGAACCCAAAGAAAAGAAAACCTTAACTAGCTTTTTTTTAACAAAATATATTGTGTCCTTACCCTTTTGTTGAGCATCTATTTATAATGTCTATCACATTTATTTTATGCACCTAGTCATGGCCTTTTAAATTTAACTAGTTACAATAGCCAACACGTAATAACTCCTATTAAAAGATTGCCCATAATAAATAATAGCATAATTGTAACTGCCCAAAAGTAATAAAACTCAGCCCAATACTTACAAAGCTAATCGTCAACATTCTTGGTATTGTAACAGTCTATTCATGCAATTATTTATGTTGGTCGCTCCAAATCAACAGCTATTAATCCTTTTTCTTGAGTTTAAATTACGACAATTGGGCTTCACTAAAAACCATCTCACCTCTTTCAAAATTATACCTGGTTGGGTTCATATCACTACTCGACAACATGTCGAGACTGAGTGGCATCCTCATTCCTCAACATAATCAAAATGCCTGAGTATAACCTACTCGATGATACATCGAGCTTGAATGGCATTGCCACTCCTTGACATATTGGAAATGCCCAAGTACAACCTACTCGTTAATACTTACAAGTTGAAACCCCATATATTCACCAAGCAAAACATGCTTGTTAATACTTCGAGTGGCAACCCCACTGTCCACTAATGAGTCATTATTTTCCCTTATTCCATTGCATTTATGTGCCCATCTTGACGGTTGTTTAGTGCTTAATTGTCTTTTGATAGTGTATTTTCATCTATTGGGGGGCCATTATTTCAAATTTTGATTAATTTGGCCTGAATTGGTTTAATTTTCATTTGTAATTATTTTTAGGTGTTTTTCTGAAGCAATTTTAGAGTTTGGATGCTAATCTTAAAATGAAGATAGAGTTGCCACGTCTTTCCCACATTATTACCACATCTATGGCATGTCAATAAGGTTATCCACGTCATTGGGCAAACATTTTTGGTCCATAGTAGCATTTTTGTAATTTTGTTGACCAAAATTGCATTTTTGTAAATATGTGGATCTATGGTGATGTGATCACGAGTTTTGTAGGATTTTAGGATATTTGGAGAGCCTTCATCTTTCCTATTATGAAATTTCACGTTTTTTGAGAGAACCCACTTGGGGATTTTTCGTTTTCTTGATTTTGTGAGCATTGGAGCACCACCCAACTTAGGGCTTTCATCCCCTTCACTCTAAATTGTGTTTGTTCCTTCTTTCCTTACTCTTCTAATGCATTTCCATTTTTTTTGTGTTGCAAGTCCATTTTCATGGCTAAGTAAACATTGCAATTGATTTTCTAAGGAGAATGTAATGAAATATTTAGATTTTATGCATAATTTTCATTATTTATGTTGCTCTTCATCATTTTAATCGATGGTTCATTGTTGAATATGAATTTTTGGCATGCTTAACGTTAGGATTTTCGTTCTTGCATTGAAATAGACTTGAATTCGTGCCTAATGTCTTTGGGCTATTGTTTTTGGATGTTCTCAAAGATGCTTAATTAGTGGGTGTTATTAAATGATGTGATGAAATCATGTTAATCTTCACTTAGTGGTTTAATTGCAGTTTCATAAGAGTTTCTGGATAGCGTGCTTAATTTAGTAATTTGTGATTGGTGGAATTACATTTGAATTAGAGAATCAATGCATTTTTATAATCTAAAGTTGCTTTACTTTACCTTGTTAATCTGTCAAATCTCCCCCTCCTCCATTTTGTGTTGCATCTGGAAATCTCTGAATGAAAATATTGGTCATTGGGAGATGACCTTGGGTTGATTCTTAAGCATTTATTGTTTTATTTGGTTGGGCATGACCTCAATTATCCACCAAGGGTAACCCACTTATTAATAATTATGACGGAAACCCCACACTCATCAAGTACAACCTAGTCGTTAATAATTATGAATGGCAACCCCACTCTCCAACAAGTACAACCTACCTTTTAATAATTACAAGTCGCAATTGCACTCTGCACCGAGTACAACCTACTTGTTAATAATTGGCAACACTCCCCACAGAGTACAACCTACATGTTCATAAATTTAAGCGAGTACATCCTACTCATCGACCTAATAAGTTTGAGTGGATAATCTCTCCTCCATATTATTTATGTCCTCTAATCATCATGCACCACCTAGTATGCTCCATTCTACTAAATTAACTTACAAAACAAATTAAAACAAGGATTAGTATGTTGGCTTAAGTTAAGTTAACTTTGGTCAATAAGTCAACCATATTCAAAGGTCAACAAGTCAACAAAAATTAAGTCAACTAAGTTAACCTAGGGAAATGACAATAACAAGATGGAAAAGATAGAAATGAATGAGAAGGATCCTTCCCTCTAAACATGCTCCTTGTAACTCTTCTTGGGGAGTCTTCATGGGTCCTTGTGTGGTCAATCCTTCATCAATTAGTGCTGACAAAACAATAAAACCACAAAGAGGTTTGTGCAAGGAAGAATAACCAACATGGAGAAGTCAAAAAATATCATTTCTACTAGGACTTCAATATGAATGATGATAGCAATTATTTATATAATCGTCATCACTTTTACACGTAATGATAATTATATAAATAAAGATTTTTGAAATCAAACTTGCCATTTAAGGTGAAAGACTTTTGATGATAAAAAACCATTACCAAATGAAGAAAGTTATTGATTAGACGAGACAAGGTTCAAAAGAGATAAGTAGGAAATATAAGTGATAGATGTAATATGAAGTGTTTAACAATTGTGTTTGAAATTATTTATTTTGGATAATGAGTACAAATCTTTGACCATTATTATCTTAAGTTTAATACCTGATTATATAAGCTTGAAGTTTAACGCATGAGCTAGAAAAGTACATGTACTAGATGACTACATGCACGAGACTAAGGCATAAAAGTATAGTGTTGACCAGACGAGTGGACCAGATGACTAATGCATCAAAGTCATAGTGTTGATCAAACAAGTGTTGACCCGACGACTTATACATTGAAGTCCTAAAAATCAACTAACTGGATTAGTGTGTTGACCAGACGAGTCAAAGCATCAGATTAATGAAAGCATCAAACTACAACACAGATCAAACAAGCTTAAAAGATCTTTGTCACTTAAGTTATTTCTTTTACTGATTGAATATTTGAAAGAATATTTTTACCTTTCCCTACTCGATTTACTTATCTTACTTGATTTAACTTTTATCTCGTCTAGTCAACATGTGTCAACTTTACTCGACTTGTCAATATGATCCGTCTAGTGCACAAGTTTTACTTCTATATAGTGTGCTCTTATCTTGACTCATCTAGCCAATAGGCTTAACTCATCTGGTGGTCTACCTTGATCTGACTCGCCAAGTTAACTTAAGTTACCTAATCAACTTTGATTTCTATGGTGTTATTACTTGTCTAATGATTTCAACCATGTCGTTGACTTCTTTCTGCTCTTCATATCTCATATATTCTTCTAATTTTGCTTTTGATAAAACTTGTTTGAAACTCATGAGCATACATTAAATAATCAAATATAATCAAAGCTTATATAAATCAAAGCTTACCAAAATAACCCAATTTCACTTTCATTTACCAAAAAATATATACAGAAACTAGTCATATAGAAATAATTTAGTAATCGATTCCTCGTCTATGTTCTCTCTCATTTTCTTTCTTTCTTTTTATAGGAAATATGTTATCCATTCATTGATTTCTTACTTCGTATTCTTTTCTATAAAATAAGATTTTATTATAACAAAATTCATAATGAATTGAAAGACAAAGTCTCAATGATTCAACTATTTAAGTCCTAAAAAATAAGTATAATACATTCATATAAAGATTGGACCTAAATCTGTCATTATTGGACTATTCATTATGAATTTTGTTATCATCAAAATTTGCTTTATAGAAAAAAAAAAGTAAGAAATCAATTGGTTGATAACATGTTTATTATAAAAACAAAGAAAAAAAAGAGAAAATAAATAAAAAATCAATTATTAAATTATTTCTCAATGACTAGTTTTTTCGTATATTTTTTGGTAAATAAAACGAAATTGGGTTATTTTAGTAAAAAGAAATTAGATATCCCATATATACTTTAGCCTATATAATTTTTTTTTTTTTTAATTTCAAATGACTATGTTGTCGTAGACCCATTCCCTTATTAAATCATGAGAGAACAGAGAACATATGGATATTGACCTGCTGAGGGATTTATCATACTCGAAAGAGAAACGAAGCTTCGTGTTTGTTTTTCTTCAAACCCCAATCCGCTTAATAATAATAATAATAATAATAATAATAATAATAATAATAATAATAATTTAGACATTTACTAAAAGAGGTTAACGGTTTGGCATTCCAATAAATGCTCCCAGCTAAACTAAGATTGAAACTCTCATTGTTTACGTTACATCACATTATGTTGCCTATATTCAGACTCTTCGCCCCCATTCTTATTTAATGCGCAGTTCTTATGTGCATTTATATATA
>Ga0214543_1010497_pt1 | contig 13669 bp, 9 predicted proteins | sample CNSS2metaG_FD_160094 | JGI IMG/M metagenome (GOLD analysis project Ga0214543, IMG submission 160094) | Root nodule microbial communities from cowpea collected in UCLA plant growth center, Los Angeles, California, USA - CNSS2 | ecosystem: Host-associated > Plants > Roots > Nodule | place: USA...
TATATATATATATATATATATATATATAAAGGTTATGTTACAATTAATGTTTCCCCTAAGAAAATTGTACTGCACAGAAAAGAAAACTACTTCAAATTTTTTATTAAATAGTAATTACTTATATAATAGTCTAGACATATTTTGTATTGTGCAGAATTAATTACAATGATGTGTCATGATTATTTGGAGTTTTGTTTTACTTTTAGTTTTATTAATGGCATGTACAAATACAACTACTCCATGTCCAACACTTGATATGTGACAAGTAGCAAGGATAGTGTTACCACATTTCAACAAAAAGTGTTATGAACAGGTAATAAGTTGGTATTAATCAACTTAGTGTAGTGATAATAGGGTCAACCAACATGCTCACCCTTGTGAGTATGTAGAATTCATGAAGATCAATCCTCCAAAATTTACCGAGAAACATAATTTAGATATAGTTGGTTAGTGGATTCATGAAGTGGAGAATATCTTCAGGGCTATAGGGTGTGTTGAATGGAGGAAAGTGACCTTTGTTATATATCTTGAAAGATAAGTAAGGTTCAGTTCTAGTGGAATGGAACTTAACAAATAGTGAGACTAGAGGAGAGGAAGGGAGCTGAACTAGAAGAATTTTGAGAATAAATTCTTGGAGAAATATTTTTCTCTAAGATAGAGAAATAAAATTCTCCTTATCAAATGCATAGCGTGCTAAGTTGAAGTATAAGTAGAGAATTTATTGGGGAAGAATTTTTTGATTAAGTGTTTCACTCTGTGGAGCACCAATATTCATGGTCTTGAAGTAGGATGTTGGTTCTTGGTTATGTGTGTGGGCTACACAAATAGAATTTGTGTCATTAGTGGATAAGTATGTAATAATATTTATAAATGATATTGTCATATACTTTTGATCTTATGAATAACGTGAAAAAAAAAACTTGAGAGTTATGCAAAATAAAAAGTTGTATGTGAAATTATTAAGATGTGAGTTTTGGATCAAAGAAGTAAAGTTTTTGATAGGAGGCCCTAAAACAACAACATAAATTCGAAGCTTTATGGATTAGCTAGACATTATAGGATATTCATTAAAGGATTCTTGAAAATTGTTGAATCTTTGATTCAGTTAACTCGCAAGCTTCACTTGGATATTGATGACTCTTTTACAACAACCATTTCCCAGCAAGTGTACTGGTAAGCAGTATTATCAACAAGTGTCGTATCCACAGGAATTTAAAAGTATGTTGACATTTTTATTTTTGGGTTTTTGGTTTTGATAAAGAGTGCAAGTAGAAATAGATAATAGTAATTAGATAGATTGAGTGAAGTAGGAGTTATGAATTGATTTAATCTCATCTTCTTCTACTACACCACTACCATCTTGTTTACTTACTATGCAAATCAATTAATGTCATGGGAGTACTCTTTCTATGTAGATCTAGGTTCATCCCTGATACATTAGAACTTAAGGACTTCAAATCTAGTGTGATTCCTTAACCCCTGGTGGAATGAATCCTTACTTTAATGTGTAGGACTCTCTCCTCCAGCATCCCCTCTAGCTACTTAAATAAGCACCAGTACAGTTATGATGATTTGATTGGACCACAATTTGAGACTGGTTTTCCAACTCAATCCAAACCAATTAAATAGATGAGTGATCAAGTCATTATTAAGCATAAATCAAACCGCAAACAATTGAATGAAAGCAAAGATAAATACCCAAGAAGTAGAAGTGAATTGAATGAAAGTAAAGATAAATACCCTCTAGTAACATTTACACATAAGATTTACACTAAGAGCATCTCTCTTGTGCCTCACACACCCTATTATATCCTACTGCTACATTTTTGGACCTCCACTCAATGCTTGAAATGAGGACCTAAGGTCTTTATTTATAGGAATTTTTGGGCGGTGCTCAGCCCAACTTTTGATGCTCTACTATAGGGGTTTCTTCACAAGTGAGTTTCCTTCTCAGCTCAGCCTTTTGTTATGGTGCTTAGCACATGACCTTTCCCTTGTGAGGGTTTTCTTGTTTATTCAACCCCATAGATTTGTGCTCCAGGTTCCTCGGAAATAAGGTTTCCTCACGAGGCTCAACTCCATTTGTTGTGCTCAGCCAGAAAGTTCAAGTATGTTGTCCTGCCTTTTCTACTTCCATGGCTCAGTTCTAGTACTGCGGCTCAGCTCCAATACTGTGGCTTAGTTGCATACTTGATATTGTCTTTTATATTCATTGCAAAACAATAAAATATCATTATAATTCATAAAACTCCAATTCTAAATACTCCATTATGTATCAATTTACTTACTCTTGACATTTATTAGATATATAAATGTGAACAACGTCTTAATGAGACAAAAAAACGTTTGACAAGTTTTTCTATATTAGAGATACCAAATCCAAGTAATAACTTTGAAGTTTTTTGCAATGCTTTTTATCAATGACTCAGTTGTGTATTGATGAAACATAAACTAGTGATTGTTGATGCCTCGATAGCATTAAAACTACATTGAAGGTTATCCAATTTGCAATTTAAAAATGCAAATGTTATATTTGGTTTAAAGACTTGGTGATATTATCTATATAGAGCTAAGTTTGAGGTATTTAGTGATCATGAGAATTTGAAATATCTCTTTGATAAGAAAAAAGTTGAAGATAAGACAAAGAAGATTGATGGAACTTTTTTAAGGATTATGACTTTTAAATGATGTATCATCCAAGTAAAGCAAATGTTATGGAAAACACTCTATAGAAAGAAGATTCATGTATCTATCATGATGGTAAAATAGTTAGAGATCTAAGAAAAGTTTAGAGACATGAACCTTGGAGTGGGACTCTCATCAAATCATATTTCATGTGGCATGTTTATCATAACTAATGAGTTTCTTTTTATGGTTAAGGAAAGACAATTGGTAGATCTAATTAGGGAACAAATGGAACATGGAATTCATGAACTTTTTGTAGGGGTAAATGGAGTCTTGAAGTTTAAAGGAATAATTTGTGTGTCCAATGACAATTAACAAATTGTGAAAGATGATTTTGGATGAAGGTCATCAAATCAAATTTAGAATATACCCTAGCATGACTAAGATGTATCATGATTTAAAAAAGTCCTTTTGGTGGCCAGGAATGAAGAAAGATGTTGTTAAGCATGTTTTATCTTAGATGGATGTTAAACAATTAAAGATCCCTAAATGGAAGTGATACAATGTTGTTATGGACTTTGTTACTCATCTTCCAAGATCAACAAAAGGTAGTGATGGTATTTGGGTCATTGTTTATTGGTTAACAAAGTGTGTACACTTCATTTTTAGGTTCTGAAAAAGCCTAATTGAAGCTTTGGAGGCAAGGTTAATTTGATTTCTACTTATCATCCTCGGATGGATGGTCAGTTAGATATGACTATACTATCCCTTGAAGATCTACTGCGAGCATGTCAAATTACTAGAAGAATTTATCCAGTAGCTTATGAAGTTACCTTACCTTCTTCTCTTGAAAATTTACATAATGTATCTTATGTTTTGCAATTAAGGAAATGCATAATAGATCCACTATGTAATTGATCAATACAAGATAAAACTAAAGGAGAACTTATCATGTGAAGTTAGTCCGATACCAATAATAGATAAAAGACTTAAACAACTAAGAAACAAATATTTGAACTAAGTAACAGTAACATAGGATGTGTAACACCACATCTAGGATGTTACTAAAATACATAGTAAAATTCACGTATTTCAAAATCTTTTATTTCATAACTCTAATATCACCATTAAAAGATTAACGGAAGTTGAAACTTTCATTTATTCATCCAACTAAACTCAAAAGTAATATCTGAAAATTCGCAATTGACCAAAGTTTACATTATTTCGAACTAACCCTTGTCTAAAATAAGTGCAAATCCCAAGGTTCTTTATTGTTGTGCCTCCATATAAACTTTTGCAATAAAATTTGTTCCCGTATATCAACAACACATATACGATTGTCATAGTGAAATACACACATGCAATATCTACTTAAGCAAAACATCAACCTTCAATAAATATTGCATAATATAAATATATTCTCTCACCTGAGATATTGCAACACTTGGCATCACACAGTAAATCACAACGTTTGTTGTCTCACACAACAATAACAAAAACCACATGTAGTCTCAGCCCAAGACATCAAATATCAACATCATCATAAGCCTCACATTCAAACCAACTCACCCTAAATCCAAACCAACTTTTCCTTCTTACTCCCTTGAAGTCTCCAAACGGAGTCTACTTCCCATTGCTCCTTTGCGAGTCTTATAGGCGAAGTCTATAACTGGTACAACTACATCGAGTCCAGCAATCCCTACTACTCTCCCAAAGAGACTTACAACCGAAGTCCACAGAGTCATTTATACTCACACCTATAGCCTTCCAAAGCCCTCTCAACTTTTGTTGGGACCCACATACTTCTCAACCAAACATCACATAACATATCCACCATATCAAAAAATTTCACAAGGAGCATAAATGTCACTGATCAAATGGCACGCAACGTCCCTAACCTCGTGCTAAGTTATAGTAAGTAGAAAACACGAAACAATAAATTGAAACACACTAGTGAAGTGGTGCCCAACACCCCTGACCCAATGCCCAACACCATAAACATAATATATATCACCGAATATACATCCATAAAACCAATTAATCCCTCGTCAATACTTAATCAAGTTTAGAAAATTCATTACTTTCTCAATACTTCATTAAACTTAATTTATCTAATATAAATAATTCAAATTAAAAAAAAAAAACTAAAAGAATCTTCATTAACTTTATCTCCTTCACGAAACATATTAATATGAACGTTCTCCTACCATAGAAGTGGGATAGCAAGGACATCTTCTTCACCACCACCTTAGGTTTGACTTTTAACCAAATATGATGGAGTTTTTTTTTTCTACTCGGTGAGTGCAAAGTAACAAACACTTTATTAATAAAACAATTATTGATTTTTAGTGAAAGTGGAAATTAATCTAATTTTAACATTTAAAATATAAATAATAAAGTACGGGACAGGAAGAATTGAAATGAAATTATAGAGGAAAAATAAAGGTTTCGTGTGTATTCAAAATTTGTGACTAAAAAAAATAAGAAGGGAAAATTTAAATGATATTAATTTTTAATTGGATGATGATATGGTGTTGCAGCTTTGTATTGATTTTTAATTGGAAAATAAATTTTAATAATAATTATATTAATTTTTGATTGGATCAGATGTGGTGACAAACTCGGAAAATAATGAAATTTTTTAATTACATTAATTTTTAGTTAGATTTATGTTTAATTTAGGTTGAATTCATGTAATCAAGAAGGTGGATAGGCAAACAAAAAATTAAAAAACAAGATTTATATGATTTTACGATTTTTTTTGATAATCTTACCAATTTTACTATTTACGATTATACGTTACGATCAAATCATGTGTAAAATCTAATTCGTAAATACTACATAAAATTGTAGAATCTTACGATTTTATGATTTAAATCTCAATTTTGACTACATTGTCAAGACTAACATATTGCAACTAGTATGATCAAATACCATTACTACATCATAACTCATGTTTGAAAGCTTCAATCAATTCTAACTCCTTAATCATCAAAGTAAACATTGGAACTATTCTTTGACCCATTTCGTCAATAGCCACATGAGTTTTTCCTTGGTGATAATTAGTTGAAAGTCATAATCTTGATTGCATGTTTAACTCTTCTAATCAAATGAATATTTAACATATTATGCTAATTGAACGCATCAAATCTAACACCACGTAACTTTTGTCTTCAAGTATTCACAGCAAACATCACAATAGGTAATTTAATATCACGAGAAAAATCACTTCTTATAAACCTTTAACTACCGAGAAACATAACTAATATTTTTTCTTTTTTGCATCTACACACATTGTAGACCTTGAGACGCTGATATTAACAAGTAAAAGTCGATACTAATTAGTCCAGAGTGTTGGATTTACATTGCACATGCAATCAACTCTAAAATCATAGACGCTCATTTATCAGCATAAACTTTTAAAGGCATACTTTAAATAGCATCAACTTAGACAACACTATATCATTATTAATTTTTAATTAAAGCAATTGGAGTTGACCAAGTTGATGTTAATGCATATTTATTTTAAAACTTACTTAATTTAGTGTTAGCTAAGTCAATGTATTTTTAATATTAATTAATTTTTGTCAATTTGGTTAACAGATACAATAGTAATTTAAAAATAAATATATATTAATGGAGGAAGGAGATAAGTGCGGATGAAAAATATGAATGTAGATGAAATAAATAAGGAGAAAAGTGTGAGTGAAAGAGATGTTTGTAAATAAAGAATGAGTGTGGATATTTACATATAAAGTGAGAGAGATGTGAGTGAAGAGATTTATCATCGTTGCATGAGGGCCTTTGCATTATAAATAATCTATGATTCTTATTAGTGGTCATGAAGAAACAAAAATTCGTAACATATAAATTAGTGTCAGATTAACGAATCACTAACTTAAATAAATATAAATATTAAAAATAAATAAAATTATTGTTAATTAGACCAAAAATAAACTTATTTATTTTTTAATGTTTATTTCACTTAGTGTCAACTAAGCCAACCTGACACTAACATAAATATTTTTATTTATTAAAAAAAGTTTAAGTAAGTAATGTCGTCTTAGAGTTGGTTTTGTCAATCCTATTAACATCTAACATTAGCAAATTTATTAATGTCAACTTAGCCGACAATAATCCAAAACTATTTATCAATTAAGAAAAGTTAAAAATAGTTAGCATCTAAATTGATTAAACTGACTATTAGCTCCTAAATCATTTAAGAACATCAATAATGTATTGAAAACTTATATATATTATAAAAAACAGAAGAGGAAAACATGTAGAAAATGATGAAGTGAAACCGAGTCATGAACAAAAAACTAAAGAAGCGTGTAGAAAGAGAAATCTGTTCCATATACTAAACGAAGAAAACATATATAAGATTTGAGAAATTGACAAGTTTTATATTCCATAGTTTTGATGCAAGAAAGAGTCATGAGTTAAACTTGGTGTTGAGTTAATTAGCATAAAAAAGAATGGAAGGAAAGTAGAGAGAGACAGAAATAAAAGTAAAGCAAGAAAGGAAAGTAGAACGTACAATGTGGATTCGGTCGTGTAGGAAATGTTGTGTAAAAGTCACAACACATAAACTTTGGAACTCCTTATTTATGTTAATAATATAATAGCTACTTTTAAAATCATCATTACTTTCCCAGATATAGCAAGATAAAAAGTACTTGGTGCAGACTTTTTGGGTTGTGTAGTTAGTCACAGCGAAGAGTCAATTTACAAAGATCACCAACTATACATCAGATACATGTTGTGGCTGTACTGCACCATTTTTTTTTTTTACCACAAAAAGAGATATATAGATTAATCAATTTTAATGGATACAATACAACACAGATAAAAGGGTTGCATGAAAATGGGGTAGAATAAGTATTAGTTTGACTATACTTATTTTTATTTAAGTAAAAATTTATGTTCTTTAATTTGATGTTATAAAATTGATATTTATATTTTGTGAAATTGATTGAAGAAAATTCATAAAAAAATATGTAATTGATGCGTTGAAAGAAAGTACATTTGAAATTTTTGTAAATTTGATAAATATTGAATAAGTTGAATAATTGAAGATAATAAAGAGCTGCATAGCAAAATAAATAACTAAAGGATAATAAAGACAAATTTTGTAGATTACCTCTAAGAATACTTATATAACTATTTATGAATATTTGGATAGATTTAAATGATGCCTTCGAGGATGAATTTATTTATCATCTTTAAAGGATAGAGATAAGGATGCAAAATATCTCGAACTTCATTCACATAATATTACAGTACCAAATATACAATAGTATTTGAAAGAAAAAAATAAACAATTCTATAGAAAATTTTATAGAAAAGGAATTCATACACAGGAAACAACACTTTCATATTATATCTTCAAAGGTACGTTGATATTCTCTGTTTTGTAATGTTTTATTCTCTTTTTAATGAGTAATAATTGTACTACTTTATTGAATTATCATTTAATGTTTTTAATTTGGAGTTAAAATGTAATGGTAATTGTATCACTTTCATCCTCAATATTAATAGTTCATATGAAGAAGTTTCCAATATATATATAAGCATTATTGAGAGTAGATTAGAAGGCATATTATTAACTACCCCTACTTTTACTTGAACATTAACGTATTTAAACATCGATTTTTACACATCAATTTTTGTTAAAATTGATTCAAATTTGATAAATTAGAAGAATTATCCAAAGATCAGATTCGTGTACTTTTGAAAATCAGGCGACAAACATAGAACTCCAAAGATCAGAGTTGATACTAAATTGTCACTGCTATTTTCTGACATTATAATCATCTGCTTCAATATCCTGTCAGCTGAGTGTGTCCAAATGCAAATATATCAATCAATATATAATGTTATATTTTATTCGGTCCTCATTCACTAAATAATCTATGCCATGTTATGTTACGAATCAAATTATGAATTGAACAGAAAACGAAGCTCCACTATTCAACATCTGTTTGTAGTACAGTGCACTTAAATAGTTAAGGTTTAGATTGATACCTTCAACAAGGCAAGTTTTTGAAGGAGTACAAATTGAATGAATAACACATTATGTAAATTTTGTTTCCATTTCAGTCACCGAGGGAAGAATTGAACTAAAATCCCTGAAAAAATGTAATGCAACAGTTATCACACACAAAGTCATACTTGCATATACATGAGAGCAATCATTTCAAAGTTTCACAAAAACAAAGTTTGGTACCATATATGTAATGCTAATCATATATCTAAGTACATTCAACATCATAATGGAACCATAAGATTTGTGAGGGAGACTGATAAGGTGCAAGAAGAAAAGTAACATTAAGATGATGGAAAAAGAGGAAAAAGTGTAGGTGCAGAACCTTGTCACTGCAAATCAGGTAAAAGAACGTGGAAAACGGAACTCAATGTTTTATGAAATGTTTAAATTAACGCCTAGACGTTATAGTTAAGAGTATCTGTGCTCTTTGGTTATATGAACTCAGGAAAAAAAATTGAATCACTAATACAACTATGCAAGAAATGGTTCACACAGAGATGAGCTGAAAGCCTAAGAAGATGAACAGAAATGAGGCAACAGAAAGAATTGAAGGGGCTCCTTCAGTCCAAGCAAAAGAGAGAAGATGCAAAATATCTCCTGCTTCATTCATTCACACACAAGTACAGTAGCAAAACACCTCTTATCAATAACCACTACTGTGTGTAAGAATGAGTCAGCAGATACTTCAGCAACCCTCCATACCTTTGCGAGTACTGAAGGAACTCCTTCACTCTTTCTCAGTAGCAATGCATTTCTTGCAGCCTGATGAGGTTAATATATAAATCAATTTATACATACCTCACGGGGTTTTCTGAGTTTTCCTTTATTAGTTATTCAATCCTTTGTGCTACATACACTTCAATTGTGTATATTTGTTTCAAATTATGTCAATAGGTTCTTTCATAATTACAATATTCATATATTTGTTTTCAATTATGTGAATGGTCAAAATTAAAATTCACATATAAGGGTACATACACCAACAATCCAAAACCTAGAACAGAAAATAGGCGTGGTTAGGTATAGAACTCCAATTGCAGGAACCCTAATTTTTAGAACAGCAGCAGTGAAAAAAGATTAATCCAACACAACACAATATAGAGAGTAAATTTAATTTAGAAAGATGAAAGATAGAATAGAACAATTGTGGATGTGAATTGAAACATAAAATAAAAAGAACAGAAACTAAAGTTGCAAGTTAGAAGAATTATGTAAGAAGAAGGTGAGAGCAAAGATGCCCAAACGCTGCTTCTGTTGCCAAAAAACCCTAAACCAGGTGTGTTTCTTTGGTAGACAGAGGAAGAAACCTAAATTTATAGAAACTAAATCAAAACTGTAATGACCAAAAAAGGACTCCCAAGTTAACATTGTCTAATGATGAAAAAAGATTGTATAATCATTATTACTTTTTGTTTTGTTTTTGCAGAATTCATATAGTAGAGACATGATTTGTTGTCCCATGTATATGTACAATTCAATTTCATATTAATTGAAACAGTATAAACAGTACAAATTAAATTATTTTTACTTATTTTTTCAACAAGTAACAAATTATTGTAAGGAGAGTTTTTTTGTAATATTCATAATTTATTATCAATTTTATTCTTACCATCATAACTTGTTTTATTGATTTTACTATTTATAAAAAAGTATATAATAAATTATAATTATTATTAAATGTTTTGTAATTATAACGTTATGTAAATTAATAAAAATATGTATATATATTTAATTTTATTTTTAGTACTTTTGTTTTAATAATGATTATAGTTTAATATTTTATTATTTCTGATTTCTAGTTATAAAAAAAAGTAGATACACGTGGAATGCTCTTCATCTTGTTCTTTATGATCAGAATATGATTTATTTCTCTTTGTATGTTTCCATTTAATATAAAAAAAAAATCGTTTTCTCTGTGACAGTGTCTTCAAGCTTTGTCCTCTACACAATCAAAACCACCACACTATGACATCTTGCTAGCATTTGCTATTGTGGTGGGGGAGACATGTCCCCCAAATTTTTAAGCAATTTATTACCAGTGTTATGGCAAAAGTTGTTCTTGTATGTATTTTATTTAGTTTCTCGGTTTTTTATGTATGACAGATGAGAGATTCTACAAATTAGTAGCTATTAGTTAGAAGTGTAGAAGGTCTTTGTATCTTTATCTCTTTATCTCTTTGGTCTCTCTAGCTTTATTTTGTGTATATATGTATTGCTGTGCTGTATCAAAGATCTGATCTTCAACAAGCTAATCAGAAAATACTTTTATATGACTTTCACAGATTATAAAGCTCGGTAGGGCTAGAACAACAACTGCCGGTAACCCTAATTTTGAGAACTGCAACAACAGTGAAGAATGATTAATACAACACGACACAATATGGAGAGTATAAATTTAATTTTAGAGATGAAAGGTAGAAAAATTGTGGCTATGAAGTGAAAGAGTTGTTCATTTTCTGTGTTTGGATGACATAAAATGAAAATAACATAAATTAAAGTTGGAAGTTATAATATGTAGGGAGAGGAAGGTGAGAGGAGAAGCCAGGATGCTCAACACTGGTTCAGCTGCCATAAACCCTAAACTAGGTCTTTTGTTATCTGATAAATATATATATATATATATATATATATATATTAATTAATATCAATCGATATATAAAAAGTTCTGTATAATGTTTCCTAACATTAGGGTAGGTGCCATAATTCATGGTTAAGATCTTTATATTTGAAATGTAAATATCGCCACCCTAAACTAGGTGTGCTATCTGTGGTAGACAGACCATGAAAACGAAATTTATAAAGAAAAGAAATTCAAAATCATTTATTATTTTTTGTTTGTTTTCAGAATTAATATAGTTGACAGTACTACGAGATTCTTCAAATTTGATTATTTCCGTACATATGTCACATTTTTATTCCACTGTACTAGAGTGATTTAAGGGATTTAAGATCATTTCTTTCATTAATTCATGAGCGAGCAACTGTAGTAAGATAAACTGAAATTGAAACGAGCAAGGATTGTGAGATGAGCTCCATTAACATAAAACCTTTGAATGCAGTGATGGTGTTGACACCAACTTCACTGTCACTGCTAAGGCTGCGGAAGACGGTGAGTTTGGTAAACTTTACCTTGTCAAGTGGACTATACTCTCTTGATTCCTCCAACAACTCTTATCTTGGTGTTGTTGCTGGATTGTCTTTGGAAATGGTGGGCTGCAGATAATGTAGCAGAAGACGCATAAACTCACCAACACAACACAACACAAAGATCCTTGAGGAGAGAGAGAGACAGAGAGAGAATCTGACACACCATAACACGACAAGGCTGTCTGTGTAGTAGTGGCCCAGCGACCATTCATTCCCTTTAATTTTCTCTAATCCTCTAGGATTCTATTCATCATTTTCTTCAATAAATTATCTTATTCTACTTTGGGTTATCACCATATTTTCATGTCTTATTACTCCATAAACATGTGCGTGCAAATGAGGTTAATTGTAGGATCTGTCTATAAACTTTGTGATGATAAATGGCTATGACTGACAGCTCGCAAACAACATTCGAATAAAATTGGTCCAGTGCTAAAACGGACTGAGGTAACATACGTATGTACACACATATTGGTAGGTTATATATATATTTTTTCATATATGATTATGGTTATAGACATGGTCATTGAGAGATTGTAGTCGGCATATATATGGTTATATGACATTTGTTTTTACACATATAAGACCTTAGATACCACTTTTAAACCAAAACCTTAAGTCAATGTTGTTATGGGTCTTTATTCTTATATAGTGTTTAACTTTGTCTTTCCTATCCAATGTGGGACTTTTTGACTCACTTGGACTATTCCCAACACATATACATATGATAGGGTACTACATATGATAATCTACATAATAGGGTAGCAACATATGATAATCTACTTAAAAGAGGAATTCTTCTGGAGAGTAGAAGATGTGTCATGTGTGACACTTGTGACGAATCAGTATGCCACTTGTTTCTCACCTGTAGGGTGGCTACTCAAATTTAGAAGTTGTGCGATTCTTGGATTGGTGTTTCGTCACTACATCATAATAGAGCAAAAGATCATTTCCTAGGTTTTGATATGCCAGGGCTTAACTCTAAAGGAAATTGTGTATGGAGGACCATGTGGGTGGTTATATTATGGGGTATATGGATCCATAGAAATAATTATATATTTAGGAACTCTAAAATAGATAGTGAGGAAGTGTTCACATTAGTACAAATTAAATCTTGGGCATGGATCACAAGTAAGTACCCAAAAGCATTTTTTTCATATTCTAACTGGTGTTTGAGCCCGATCACTTGCCTCAAATCTATGTGCTAAAAACTTTTTGATGCTAATGAAGAGAGGTGTTGGGTAGTTCTCGTAGTAGATGACTAAATGTAAGCCCAAAGAGAAAGGTGGAAATAATGAAAATGTGTGGAATGCTAAAAGTAGAGATGTCAAAAATATACTTGCTCTTATTCCTATAAAGATAAAAGGTTGTGCAAGAATATGTTGAGAACTAACATGCAGGTGGAATTCATGAGAAAGGAGTAATAGCCAAGAAGATCAAGTTCAAACATCAAGCCAAGTGGAGTTGGGAAGCTTAAATGAAAAACTATTAAGGGATCTTTGGAATAAGGTTTGACTGCCTTAAAATGTCCTATAGGTATAAAAGTAGGAACAATATGTAAAGAATATGAAGGTTGAAGACTATTCTTTGGAGTCATTACATGTATGAGCTCTTTAAATATAAATGTGGGGTGGATTACTGAAAAGTATTTTGAACATCATCATGGTGGCATTAGTAATAGTGCTCATGTCAATGTAAATTAGCTACTTCATTATTGTTTTAGTGTCAGGACTATTATGGAGTTACAACATAATAGTAACTAATCTGTAATGTTTTTGTAACTTGTAAAAGGGTTACGGCATCCCAAATGTCCTATTATATTTATTTAATTTTTGTTGCTGATAAATA
>Ga0214543_1010504_pt1 | contig 13657 bp, 7 predicted proteins | sample CNSS2metaG_FD_160094 | JGI IMG/M metagenome (GOLD analysis project Ga0214543, IMG submission 160094) | Root nodule microbial communities from cowpea collected in UCLA plant growth center, Los Angeles, California, USA - CNSS2 | ecosystem: Host-associated > Plants > Roots > Nodule | place: USA...
ATATACAAAATTAAAAAAAATATATATATATATATATATATATATATATATATATATATATATATATATATATTAATTTAGTCTCTAACACATATAAAGTGTTTTTTTAATACTTAAAATTATTAAACTGTTTTATTAAAATATATTAAAATGAATTTAGAATGTTGTTTATTTTACATTATATAGTGATTATAAAATTTAAATTAAACATTTCATAAATTGTCCATCGCAAAATGGTTTTTAATGAATGTTTAGTATTTAATTCAATTTATAAATAAAGACACTCTATTTAATACTGTTTAAATATGATAATTCACTAACTTAAAGATTTATTAAATAATACTTATATTTTATATTTTATATTTTATCATATCATTTATCTTATTCTATATTTTTATTTTTTATTTACTTGTACCTTCTATTTTTTTATCATATTCTATATATTTTTCTTTTTTATACATGTTTTTAATTATATGCGAAAGAAGTCCAGACAATATAATATAAATATTTAGAATATACATTTTTTGTTAGTTTAAATTTTTTTCTATTGTTTAGTTTTCTAAATTTTAAATTTTATTACATTTTTATTCTTTCTCACATGTGAGTCTTTAACATCACATGTGTGGTCATTATCATTATCTTTTTGTGTGTCATTTCAGCTCCAAGAACCTTCAAGATCATAGGATGCAGTGGTCACCATTTTTTCTTTCTATTTGTGGCATCACCAACTCCAACAGATGCTGATCACCATTACCCTTTTCAATGTCTTTTTTGTCTGTCATTTTCAGCTCCAATAACCTTCAGGGTCACAGGATGCAGTGGTCACCGTTTCTCTTTCTGTGTGTGGCATCACAAACTCCAACAGATTGGTGGTCACCATTACCCTTTCGGTGTCTTTTTGTGTGTCATTTTTAGCTCCAAGAGCCTTTTGGGTCATAGGATGCAGTAGTCACCATTTCTCTTTCTGTGTGTGGCATCACCAACTCCAAGAGATGGTGGTCACCATTATGGTTTCTGTGTGTTATTTTAGACTCCAATACTATTCAATACTATAAAAAGTGTTGTTTTAATACTTAAAATTATTAAAATATATTAAAATGAATTTAGAAAGTTGTTTATTTTACATTTTATAATGATTACAAAATTTAAATTAAACATTTCATAAATTATCAAAATTTTTATTGCAAAATTATTTTTAATAAATATTTAGTATTTAATTCAATTTATGAATGAAAACACTATTTTATGATAATTGACTAACTGAAAAATTTATTAACTCATATTTAATTATATTTTCTATTTTGTTTTACATCATATTATATTTTCCTTTTTTATACATGTTATAATCTTATGACAAAATAAATTCATTCAATTTTATTATTATACTATTGTTAAATTTTTGTTAATCTTGTTGACCTGTTTAATTGAAAGTTTTAAACATCACAGAGGTGTGGTCATTATCATTATCTTTCTGTGTGCCATTTTCAGTTTCAAGAACCTCAGAGGGTAGGATACAGTGGTCCTCATTTCTCTTACTGTGTGCTATATCACCAACTCCAACAGATGGTGGTCACACTACTCAGTGTGTGCTATCTTCAACTTCAATACTACTCAACGTGATAAAATGTAGTGGTCACTCTTTTTCTCTCTTTGTGTACCATATTTAACTCTAACATGTTTCAATATGACAGAGTTTGGTAGTAATCAGTATTCTTTCTCTATTGTGTCATTTTCAAGTCCAACATCTTTCGACATCATAAAAAGTGGTATCAATGTTATTGGTTCATTGTGTGCAATTTCCAACTCTAATACACTCTTTCATCTTTCTCTTCCATTATAATTCAAACTTCAATCTTTATTTTTTATTATCCATTTTGTTTTCAATCATGATTATCTTCACTCACATTCTTCTTATTTTGGATCTATTTCACCCCTTAAATCAATTAATATCCTAAATTATTTCATAACCTAATTCAATTCCACGTAATTTTACCATTATTTTCTTTTTAATTATACAACTAGTTTTTATTTATTTAGACAAGATGTGTTTTCAATTTTCTATATTGAAAAAATAACTCTTTTGAATCTAAAATAAAAATATTTCATTTTTAAATTCGTTAATTTTGAACGATATTACTTTTAGAATTTGAAATTAGTCATTGTTAATAATATTAATAATGTGACAAAGTACTACATATTTAAGATTTGTGAGAGAAATTTATTTGTGTAATATATATATATATATATATATATATATATATATATATATATATATATTTATGAAAGATTTAACTTTTTTTAGTCTAAAGACTAAATTAGTGTCCTAGTTATTAAGAACATACACAGTGCCGTGTTCTGAAATAATGAATTATCATAACTGGAAAAATGGTATTTATTTTATGATAATTACTTTTAATATTGCCTTTGTATTAATGTTTTCTAATTAAGGTTAGTGTAAAATTTTTATACAAATAATACGCCAATTAAAATCTTACACAATTGTTATAATTATATATATATATATATATATATATATATATATATATATATATATATATATAAATTTAGTCTCTAACACTATAAAAAAATGTTGTTTTAATACTTAAAATTATTAAAATTTATTAAAATGAATTTAGAAATTTTTCTATTTTATATTTTATAATGATTACAAAATATAAATAAAAAATTTCATAAATTATCCAATTATTTTATTGAAAAATGATATTTTAATAAATATTTAGTATTTAATTCAATTTATGAATAAAAACACTATTTTAATACTATTTAAATATAATATTTCACTAACTGAAAATTTTAATAAATCATATTTACTTATATTTTCTATTTTATTTTACATCATATCATTTATTTATTTTATATTTTTCTTTTTATTCATGTTGTAATTTTATAATAAAAGAAATCAAGTCAATTATAATATAGGTATTTAGAGTATTCATGTTATAATATTTTAATTACTCTTTTATGGTTTAAGTGTTTTAAAATTTATTATTGTACTAACTTTTGTTAATTTTTTGTCATTCTTGTTGTACTGAAGGTCTTAAACATTATAAGTGTGGTTACTATCACTATCTTTTTGTGTGTCATTTTCAGTTACAAGATCCTCAGAAGTTCATATGATGCCGTGGTCACCATTTCTTTTTTATTCATGTTGTAATTTTGTAATAAAAGAAATCCAGTCAATTATATTATAGATATTTAGAGTATTCATGTTTTAATATTTTAATTACTCTTTTATGGTTTAAGTGTTTTAAAATTTATTATTGTACTAACTTTTGTTAATTTTTTGTCATTCTTGCTTATCTGTTTAATTGAAAGTCTTAAACATTATAAGTGTGGTTACTATCACTATCTTTCTGTATGCCATTTTCAGTTACAAGATCCTCAAAGGGTCATATGATGCAGTGGTCACCATTTCTCTTTTTGTGTGTTATATCACCAACTCCAACATATGGTGGTCACACTACTCTTTGTGTGTGCTATCCTCAACTTCAATACTATTCAAGGTGATAAAATGTAGTGATCACTATTTTTCTCTTTATATGTGTCATATTTAACTCTAACAGCTTTCAATATGATACATTTTGGTGGTAATCAGTATTCTTTTTCTATATGTCATCTTCAAGTACAACATCCTTCAATATCATAAGAAGTAATATCACTATTATTGGTTCATTATGTGCAATTTTCAACTATATAATATACTCTCTTATTTTTCTCTTCCATTATAATTCAGATTTCAATCTTTGCTTTTTTTAACCTTTGTTTTTAATCCTATCTTCTTTTCACTCACATTCTTCTCATCTTAGATCTATTTCACCCCTTAAATTAATTAATATCCAAAATATTTTCATAACCTAATTCAATTCCATGTAATTAATTTTACCATTACTTTTTTTTTTCAATTATACAACTAGATTTTATATAGTTTAGATAAGGTGTGTTTTCAATTTTCTATATTGACAAAAGAATTTTTTTAATCTAAAATAAAAATATTTCATTTTTTTATTCATTAATTTTGAACGATATTACTTTTAGAATTTGAAATTAGACATTGTTAATGATATTAATAATGTGACAAAGTACTACATATTTAAGATTTGTCAAAGGAATTTATTTGAGTAATATATATATATATATATATATATATATATATTAATTTATGAAAGATTTAAATATTCTTTTGGACAATATTATTTTAGTCTGAAAATACTAAATTAGTGTACTAGTTATTAAGAACATACACAGTGCCGTGTTATGAAATAATGAATTATCATAACTGGAAAAAAGGTATTTATTTTATGATAATTACTTTTAATATTGCCTTTGTATTAATGTTTTCTAATTAAGGTTAGTGTAAAAAATTTATACAAATAATACGCAAATTAAAATCTTACACAATTGTTATAATTATATATATATATATATATATATATATAAATGTGCTTTAAATAAATTTCAATTCATTATAACTTAACATGATATATGATAATATATTTAAAAAGTTATGTCTTTAAGAAGATAAAAATACAAATAAAATTCCGATTGTAAAGGAAAATATTAAAAGTTTAGTTTAGTAATCAAAAAAGAACAAATTTATAAGCCTTCATATAAAACTATATGTTGGCAATAACAGACAATAATGACAGAATTGGATTTATTTTTTAGATATCAAAATACGAAAATTAAATTAAAATACAAATACATAAATCAATTAAAAGTATGAAAGAAACAAGACAATTTTCTTACAAGTTTACTTAAATTTGATAAAATATAATCCAAATAATTTTAAAAGAATATAAACTCGCTTTCTAAAAAATAAATATATCACTTCCAGAAAACTTCTAAATAGTGATGAATTTTAGTAACCAATAATAATTAGTAATTATAGTAACAAATTTATTTTTTAGATATCAAAATACGAAAATTAAATTAAAATACAAATATATAAATGAATTAAAAGTATGAAAGAAATAAGACAATTTTCTTACATGTTTACTCAAATTTGATAAAATATAATCCAAATAATTTTGAAAGAATAGTTTTCTAAAAATATAGATATATCACTTCAATAAAACTTCTAAATAATAACCAATAATGATTAGTAACTATAATAACAAATTTAAATACTAATTTACAAAACTATAAATTATTGTAGTAACTGTTATAAATAAAAAATTATAATTGATCATTAAATTGGTCTTTAAAATTAGCTATTATGATCTAGGTTATTATAAAAAATTGATCACTAAAATTTAACCACTTATTTTAATTACCCAAATGACTTAATTTTTAAATTAATCTTTAACTAATTAATAATTAATTATAATTTTTTATTTATAACGATGATTATTTTAGCAACCAGGATCCAAAAAAAAAAATGAAGATATCTACTTTAGATCCGACAAAAAAAATGAAGATATCTACTTTAGATCCGAAAAAAAATGAGAAGATATATCTACTTTATATATAAATATGTATGCATATCATACTTTATTTTTTATTTGAAGATGTAAATTAAAGAAACAATATAATATAAGAATAATAAAATAATAATATAACGTTTTTAATGAATTAAGTGCCTATCTTATAATATTTATATTTTCAAATTATTTAAAAAATATTTGTTATATTATTTCAGAATCCTTAAATTCTCAAAATCCCCCGGAACAATGTCAAAATTAAGAAATACTTTAATAGAATGGCTCAATTTATATTACACTTCTTACAAAATAAATTAATTTAAACCTCATGAATTAATTAATATTATAGATCAATTTTATATTTTTTATATTTTTTTCGTTTTTTTATATTTTTAAAACCAGCTTTTTAAATTTCAACATACATAAGAAACTATTCATAATTAGTGAAAATGATAAAAAAAATTGACAGTATTTTTATTGTATAATTATGAGAATCAATAAAAATCAAAATAATTTTATAATTATAATTTTTATTATAATTATAATGTTTTGAAGAGATCATTTCAATTTTAATTGTCCTTTATTATTATTAAAAAATCGTTGACATACAATCTCTGCACTGCTATCATATTTGTAAAGTAATGGTTCCAATAAATTATAAATTAATATTTTCTTGAATTTAATTTAAAATCATATAAATTTTTTTGCCTATATTGCAGAAACTTCAGTTATAATTGTATTAAAAATGGTTAAAATCGATCTATTTATCCAACTTAAATTCGGATTAGAGTATTTAGAATAATGGATTAGTTTAATTTAAATCTTAATTAGTTGCCATATTGTAGAAAATTTACTTACACTTTTAATAGATTTTAACTAATCTAAAAACATGAGGAAGTACACATGGTAGAGGTATGGGGATCAATACTCTCATCTCCAACTTCAGATATAAAACTAAACTTTTACATCTCATTTTAATCATTTTCATAATGCTAATTTTAGAGGAGTCAATGAGTGAGATTGCGGTGAAAAAGAAAAGAGGTGGTGGAAGGTGAAAAAAAAAATGTTAAAAAAAATATCAAGACAGTAACACATGTTATCGTTTAACAAAAAAAAAATCCATAAAAAGTTTATTTATATTTGATCTTAGTAAAAAATGTTTTTTTTTTCAAATATTTAGTATAATATACTTACTTTTATTTTGTTCAAATAATTCATATAGTTTCGTATACTTGTATATACTTGTATGGCTTTTTGTTTAAATTATTGGACTAAAAATTATTCATTGTATTATACATTTGATTAAAGATATATTTTAAATACTATTCCTTAATCCTTAATTAATAATAAAAATGTTGCGAGAAGGGACCAAAGCCGCCCTAAAATAGTAGCAGACAGAAATTTCAATCTAAAAGTCAAAAGCTTGGTTTAGAATTGAAAATTTATGGTAACAATGAGCTTTAATGGATTAATTGGATGTTCTTAAACATAACTTATGGTTTAGAATTGAAACTTTATTAAGTGCCTTGAAATAATACAGTTTCGAATTGAATTTTATGGATGTTAAAAAATGTATTTTGAAGAAAATTTTCCAAAAGCGTGGTTAATCCTTCTTTAGGAATGAATTATGAATTCACGGACGGATGTTTGGTCAAAATTTTGGGATACTAAAATTTTTGTTAAATTATTTTTTTAGTCTATTTTTTCGTCTAAAAATATCATATTAATCCTTTAGTTTTTTTAATCTAAAATTAGTTCTGATTTTTTAAAAATTGATATAGTTTGATTATTTTTATTAATGTTTTTGAAGTGAAGTAAAGAGTTTTCATCAAAATTGACAATCATTTGACAATGAAATTATCTCAGTTATATCAACAAAGAAAACTATCATTATTTACACTTCAATTTTTATGGAAAAATCTTGATCTAATTGAAGAAATTTAACAAAAATAAGACCAGATAGCATTATTCTTTTAAAAAATGAGACTAAATTGAAACTAAAAAAACTAGAAAATCAACGCGATATTTTTGAACTAAAACCAAAAGAGTAATCTCAAATCTTTTATATAAACTAATAAAATATTGTATTTATTTTTTATAATAATAATAAATAATAAAATAATTATTATTATACTTATAAAATTAAATATAAATAATTTTTATTTTACTATACTTAATTTTCATTTATATTAATTAAGTTTAAAAAAATAATTGAATAAAAAGATGATTAAATTAAACAAGTGATGACTTAAAAAGAATATTAAAAAAATAATTATTTTTATTTAAAAATATTCAAAAGGTTAAATTCAAAAGTAAACGTGAACAAAGTTGACATACATCTTAGATAAATAATAAACTGTTAAGAATTTATTTATATTAAATTGTAATTATCAAAATAGAGTCTAAATAAACATAAAAAATTGAGTACATTAAATTATATTATTTTTATTTTAATCCATTTAATCTGCTATTTAAATGTTTTTATTTTAGACCGATGAGCAAATTTATTATAAGTATATAAATGATTTGATATTATTTTATTAAAAGACATATGCGTATAACTTATATACTATTATATTTAAAGCTAAAATGATTTTCATTACAACTTAGATTTTAAAATTACATAACTTTTTTTATTTAACATTATTTTTTTTCTTACTACCATTTTATACATGAATACACACTAATTTTCTACATTAACATTTGAATTTAACAAATAAAAAACATTTCAAATCAATGTTTGAAGTTCTATTACAAGAAATTGATTATATTATTTTGATCATAAAATTAAATTTATGATTTTTAGTAAAATTTAATTAAAATTGAGTGAAAGAAGGTGTTGAAGATTTTGCTATAAAAAGGGGTGGAAGAAGCAGAGTATTGAAGGTAGAGAAAAGCATAGAAGAAGGAGGTAGCAAGAGATAAGATAAGGTATGAAATAATAGCATACTCGATAACTAGGTGGTGAGATATTCATTTGGTGCCTCATCAATGGAAAGAGAATTCTTGCTTCACATGACTGGTGGCCAGGGAGAAAGGAGTTATGCCAACAATTCCTCACTACAAGTATTATTTTTTTCTTCACAATATAAATCTAATAACTTTTCTGCATAATTATCTTTTTATAGTATACTGATCTACTTTGATTTTATTATAGAGAACAATGATGCTTAAAGCCAAAACCATGCTTGAAGAAGCAATAAGAAGACTATATAGGCATTCTTCTCCAAAGTGCATGAAAGTGGCAGATTTAGGTTGTTCTGTGGGACCAAACACTCTTCTTGTAATATCAAATATTATTGACATTGTTCATGCTGCATGCGTTGGTTTGAATCATGAACCACCAACATTCCAATTATATCTCAATGATTTATATGGAAACGATTTCAACACCATCTTCAAGTCACTTCCTGAGTTCTACACCAAATTGGTGCAAGATAAGGGTCACAAGTCTGGTTCATGCTTTATCAATGCCACTCCTGGATCTTTCTATGGGAGACTCTTTCCTAGTAATTCTATAAACCTATTTCATTCTGCCAACAGTGTGCACTGGCTCTCTCAGGTTTCTCATTTTCTTCCTTAAAGCTTATTCAGATGTTGTGATAAAGAAGATTAAACATGTTTGATTTGTTTTGGTTCTTATTTCTAGCTTATATATGTTGATTATGTACAGGATCCATTTTTGGGATTGAGTAAGGAGGCACTTAACAAGGGAAACTGCCACATAGTTACTACAAGTCCTCCATCAGTATACAAAATATACCTTAAGCAATTCCAAAAAGACTTTGAATTGTTTCTGAAATCACGTTCGGAAGAACTTGTGCCTGGAGGAGCAATGATCTTGTTATTACTTGTCAAAACCGAAACTCCAAGAAGAAGCATTTTTGAAACAATTAGTCTAACACTTAGTGACATGTTGTTAGAGGTAAATAACATTCTTTTGTTAATTTAGAGGTTGTTGTTTCGTGAAATTAATATATAGTCTTTGAAATATAACACATATACACTACAGGGTTTGATTGAAGAAGAAAAATTAGACTCCTTTAACATACCAACATATGAAGCAACAATGGAAGAAATAAGAGAGGTGATTCAAGAGGAAGGTTCCTTCTTTATTGAAGAATCAGAGATTGACATGGTGCCTTGGGATGGGAGAAAAATTGAAGATGGTGAAGACTTTTCTGTTGATGGAGATATAAGAGCCGAATTCATAACGAGGTACATAAGAGCTGTAATGGAACCTCTCTTGGTTGCAAACTTTGGTACAAAAGTTATGAATGAATTGTTCATTAGGTTTCAAAAGAAAGTTGTCGAACTAATGAAGGTGGAGAGATTGGAATATGCTAATTTGATGATATCTCTTACAAAAACTTGCTCATAGATGTATTCGAATAGTTCTTTTGTAGTTTAATTTCGATTTGGTGAAATAAAGTTAAGGAGCATGAAATAGTAGGAAATGCTACACTCTTCAGGGTTAAGATGTGTGTCACAAATCTTTAAAGAGGGTTTATGATAAATAATTTTGCAGAATCTGTATAAGTTTGGTGTGTGCAAATTTTTTTATAATAAATAATTGGGAGGATTAATAATAAATTTTGTTTATACAAATATATAGTTTATTATTTTTATTTATCTAGTCAGAGCTATTTATACAATTCCTCATCCACAATACCAAAATTCATACATTGGTACCCTTAATTGTCATGGAACAGGCCTCAAGCATAGCCCTAGAGCAACTTACCCTTAACAATTCTCCATACTTAACCAAAATTTACAACAAGAAACATAGGGCACCTCTTCTTCCACTACTAACAATATCTTCAATACTCTCAAAAAAATCCAAAATAATACTTTCTTATAAAGATTAAAAAAAATCTTAAGATTTTAAATAAATATTATTTATTTACTTGTTTTGAAATAAAAATTAAAACTAAAGAAAAGCAATATAGTTTTTCCGAAGATATAACGATTAAAAATTTATTTTATAGGCAATAAAATTAAAATCTCACAACATTTGATAGTGCCCGATAACATTTTTTCATAGTTTATAACATGAAAAATAAATAATTTGTTTAAAGAAACTAACCTAAAAACCGACCAATTTTACATGAATAGAAACAAATTTAATCCAAATTTAATGTTTGTATTTTTTTTATTTTATTTCTATAATTGTGTTGGTATTTTTTATTCAGATTGAGTGAAGTCAAATATTAAATCTCTATACACTACAAAATTTAATTTTTTAATAGTCAAACTCATGATGATTTAGGTTAATCCATAGTTTTATTCATTTCTGAAAATGCTAATTTTAATTTATTTAAAGTAATTTTTGGATTTTTAACTCTTTAAAATATTTTTTAATTTAATTTTTCAAATATATTAAACCATCCACTAAAAAAAGTATAAAGATGGAAAAAATTTGACAGTAATCATAAAAATATGTCAGTAAATTGAAATTATTAACAAATTACTAATGATCAAACATCTAATAAACTTATTTATCAATAAATTTTACTGATAAATAGAAGAAACTCATCATTAATTCTTGATGATCAAATTCTTGAATAATTAGTGATGACCAAACTTCTTCTCTCTTCTCACTCATTTTTAATTAATTTATAATAAATATTTTGTTAGACTTTTGACGAAAAATGTGACACTCATTTTATCGACATGCTTCTAAAAATTTCAATTACATACAAATTTTAAAAAATTTTAATTATGGAACAGATTTTTAAAAAATAGTTACCGATGAATTAAAAAAAAACTTAATTATTGGTGAATTAAAAAATAAAGTCACTACCATTTGATTTACCAAATGGATTTAAAAAATAAAAAATAAAATCAATTACCAACAAATTTTACCATGATTAAAAACACATAGAAAAAACTTTAACACCTGTTTTACCGAACAAATTTGTCGATAAAAACAATAAAAATTCTAAATTATGGACAAATCTAGTATCCATCTATAATAAAAATTTTAATTTATTTTTACCAACGAATTCATTACACATGAATATTTTTGTTTTTGTTGGTAATTAAAGTGATAAAATTTGTGGATAAAATATCACCCTAAGTTTATTTATCAACGATTTTTTTTTCTATTAGTTAATTTTTGTTAGTAGTTAAACAATTTCTTGTAATGATTATTTTTGTTTTACAAAATTCCTTTAAAATAAAGAAATAACATTTAATTTTCATTTTAATTTGTTAAAATTCAAATGTTTATATTGAAATACAAACACAAGTAAATATATTTTTACTCTCTAAGTTTTATTTTACTATTTGACTAATTGAATTTTGAGCACAATTTATGTTTGATTAATTTTAAAAAAGAGATACTTTCATACACGATATGATGTCATGCCACTGCCCCTGTCCCTCCTTGTTCCTTTCCTTTCTTCTTTCTTTTCTTTTATTCTTTCCTTTCTCAACAAACTTCTCCAACCCTTCTCTTTTATCTCATCTCCATATCACATCTCTTCCATAATTTGATCATCACACTTCACAGTAGTTGAGGAACCAGAGAACATTTCTATTTGATTATATTTTGAAACATAATAAGTTTCTATTTATTCTATAGATTTTTTTTCTCTTATTTTTTGTAATCAATCTTGATGGATTTCAGTTGAGAAAAATGATCTTCTAAACTTGTTTTATCATATACTGGAATTTTGTTATATTTGGATATCTTGTTCTAGGTCTTTAAGTTTTAAGTAATTTTATTACTTGGAGTTTGAAAATTTAGCCTTAAAGATAGACATTGCAGGTAAGGAAATTACTCTACGATAAATTATTTGATTGTAGTAATGATATGGCAAACAAATATTGATTTTATAAAGGTCTTATGGATTGATTGAAATTTACATGTTTGGCTTGTTTATGTTATGTTGAGTACTTTGGATAGTTTAAATTTTAGTTATTTGAGGCAAATTGGTTCACTCTGATGTTGTTTGAACTATAAACATAAATTTTGGCATAAGAAATGAAGAGAAAAATTCAATTTGAGCCAATTAGATTATCAAATCTATCTTCTTTTTTGGTTTTAGAATTATGCAAATTCATTGGAGGAACATTTGGTTAAGTAAACAAAATTATCTCTTACTGTTTTGTTATATTGTGCTAACACCTATGTTATTTTTTTTTTATCACCAATACAAAATATGAATTGAAAAAAGGGACAATAGGATTGCCCCAACTCTTATACAAAAAAAAAGGAAAAGAAAAAAAGATGCTAGTAAATACAATAACAGATAGAATAAAGGATAAAAGTTCACACTCAATAAAAAATTAACAACCGCAGACCCAACTAGAATGAACTTTTCGACAAAATAACAAGGGTTTTACATCAAAACTTCCACATTATCGATCTTAGAGGCTAAAACCTTAAATCTATTTATTAATATTCTAAATTATATAAACTAAAATATGAGATGATGAGAAGCAGATGAGAGATTCATTGATATTAGTTGGGGAAGTTAATGAAGTTGTCCTTTTATATATGTTAAAATTTTATTTTCAATAAAAATGTACCATTTATTTTGTGAACTGCGTATATATATATTTTTATTTTAACTGTCTTTGTATATTTTGTATGTTGTATATTTATTTTGTGTATTTTAGGCTGAACTTTATCAAAATTTAAATCTTGAGTTCAAGATTAAAAAAGGAACACTGTTGAATATTTTTCAAAATTGGTGTTCTAATTTAGAGCTTACTTTCATCTCTTTATATGAAGAAGGGTAATTGAATTAAATGTATGCAATCTGTTACGCCATTATTTTCAACTCAATAACTATTGCATCTAAGTCGCGTGCAATTTAAATGCATTATAATATAAAATTGTAGTTTGATAATTTTCATAATAACATTAGTATTTAACTCACATCAATGTTCCACAAATGCTGAACAGTACTCCTACACTCAATGTTTCACAAAATTTAAACACTCTTTATCTGTTAATCACTGTATATTTCAATTTATCAATTATCTCTTATTGTTTTTGTAAGAAAACCGTATAAGTTATTATATTCTTAAATAAGTCCTTAAATTTCATGACTTTTTCTATATAACAAATAATAAAATGTCATATCCAGTACAGTGCTTAATTTATTTATAATATTTGTTATTATTATTTTTTATATCTATATATATATATATATATATATATATATATATATATATATATATATATATATATATATTTAAAATTA
>Ga0214543_1010509_pt1 | contig 13654 bp, 6 predicted proteins | sample CNSS2metaG_FD_160094 | JGI IMG/M metagenome (GOLD analysis project Ga0214543, IMG submission 160094) | Root nodule microbial communities from cowpea collected in UCLA plant growth center, Los Angeles, California, USA - CNSS2 | ecosystem: Host-associated > Plants > Roots > Nodule | place: USA...
ATGACACTGGAAGATGATGCAATTCAACGCGTTCGAAAGCTACAAGAGATAACAAAAAACACAAGAGAAAGTCATAAGTAACAAATAAAAGCAAAAACAACAATTTCCTTAACATCATATATTACCTTAACATCATATATTACCTATTTACAATTCTCTTAAATTAAATTCAGACTTAATGCTCTATGTCTGAAGACACAATGCTCTTAAATTGAGACTCAATCTATTCACAAAATTAATCAAAACACTCCAAACAATTTCTATCTCAATCCAAATTAACACTCACAATAACTAAAATTTAAAATTAACATACACAAAAACAGAAAATCAAACATACACAAAAACAGAAAATCAAACAAAAACGCGTTGAAAATTTACCTTAAAAAAAACCGCGGCGCGACAATTGCGGCAAAAGAACCAAAATGTTCGCGTGGTGGTGGAGGGACGCAGCAGCGTGGCCGGAGGCGAGACGACACGGCGGCAGGGGGCTGGAGACAGCGGCGGAAGTCGCGGAAAGAGCGCGAGACAGCGGCGGCTGGCGTGGATTTCTCGCCGGAAGTCGCGGAGAGAGAACGCGACGTGCTTGCGTGGTTTTCTCGAAGGGGTGGCAGTGGTGGAGGAGCGAAATGGAGGAGGAGCAGCGCGAGATGGTGGCCGGCCAGAAATGCAGAGAGAAATCGAGAGAAATTGCAGAGCTGCGCGCGCGAGGAAGAAAGGGGCTGCTGATTTGAGCCCTAATTAAACCTTTAGGCCTCGGTTCAATTTAGAACCGAGGCATATAACACCTTTTGGCCTCGGGTCCCTACCACCCGAAGCCTAAAACTACTTTTGGCACCGGTTATAGGCTCAACCGAGGCCTATCAGTCAAAGCGAGAATGGCATTTTTGAAATTCTGGGCATCCTTTTTGGCTTCGGGCCTTCTTAACCGAGGCCTAATAGGGCTTTTGGCTTCGGGTTTTTTACAACCGAGGCCTATAGTATGTTTTGGCAGCGGGTGGTTAGTGAACCGAGGCATAAAAGTTGCCTATAATTGCAAAATTGCCACCGCGCCATTATAGGCTTCGGTTCCTGGCCAACCGAGGCCTATAAGGCGAGGTAAAAATCCAATTCTGCACTAGTGTCAACGCCATTTGGTTCACATTTTTGGGTGTTGAGCGCTAGATAGCCAATGCTGAGCGCTGATTGGCTCGCAAATTTGGACGCTAAGCGGTACGGGGAAAGCGTTGAGCAGCACTTGTGCTGATGTGACAATTTTAACCTATTTCTACTGGTTTGCTCGAAGAGAAAGCATCTTTTGCAATGGGAGGCACGAGCAAACTCATTTTGGAGAGCTTGGAGGTGTGCTAGGGCTTGTGGGAACGACTCCTTCTTCCTCTTTGTATCTCCTTTCTCTTCCAATTCTTCCATTTGTAAGCTTGAGCTCTCCATGACAATGGAGAGCTAAACCCATTTTTGTTGGGGTTAGATGTAGCCACAAAACTCTTGTGTAAATGTAAATTCTTTGATTATATATATGCCTCTTTCATTAATTGCTAGTCTTCTTGTTTCTTCACTTAATGTTTGCATTTATTTGACCATCCATTGCACGATATTTAGGTCATTGGGTGTGGAATTGAAACCTTGAATTGAAACAAGAAAACTCAGTGGAGCTTGTATCTAGGAATGGAGCTTGACCCACTGGTTGTCTTAAACCCTGGTGCATAATGCAAATTTGCTTATTAAGAGTTAAGGGATTGACTCTTAATAAGGAAATTTAGGCTCATTCCACTAAGGAATTAGGGTTTGAGTAGATTTGTGGGTTGACATTAGCATATTAATGTAAATGATGTAAAATTATAGTTGCATGAGAGCATAGTTGGTGAGTTCTAACCTCAGCAATATCAATTCATATCATTTCTAATCTTTTCCATTCATTAAGTGCCTTTAACTTCCAAAGTTTAATTTTAATCATTTATAAAAAATTTACTTTCTTACATGAAACTAAAAATTATGGATTCATTCTTTAGTTTAAACTAGTTATTAATTACACAATTATTTAGTATACACGAGTCTCTTGGGAAACGATATCTCGGTCTTACTGGTTACTATTTGTGCGACCTGGTACACTTGTCGAAGTCCTAACATTAGTCTCCTCTCCTTTTTATCTCAGTTTTCACCATCAATCTCTTATTATTTTTCAAAATCAAATTGCTCCACAGCAAAATTGTGGAGTTAAAGTTAAAGTACATTTTGGACTGAATAATTTCTCTTTTTGATTAAGTTAATTTTTTATTCCTTTTTCTAAGTATTATGTTTTTCTCTTATATGTGATTTTCTATGCTCTAAACATATCTCTATTTGTTAGAGATCATAAAGTCATGCTCTAATTGTTGATCAAACTCTTTTTTGTGTGTAGATAGAGCTATTTTAAGCTTTGAAGTTGAGTAAGGGAAGAACAATATTAAGAATCTACTTTAAGATAAAGGAAGCTAATCATTCAAAAGTTATCAATTTTCTTAAAATATTGAGTCTTGGTTTTGAGATTTAACTTGGGATATTCATAATTTTATCTTTTCCTAACTAAGTGAGATGTGTCAAATTTATATTAAAAAAATTATAATAGAGTAAAAGAGTTGATTCTTTTTTCAAGAGGAAGGCTTGTGATGAAGATGAAAAAAATGCATGTACGTCATCTAAACTTGAAAAACTTCATGAGAATCCAAAAATGGATGAAAATTACCTTTTCAAAGTTCCTAGCATTACATATAATAAATTTAAAAATACTTTAGAGTATGATTCGAGAAAGCATTTTCAAATTTGGCAATACCCACCAAATTGATGAGGTACGATGAGCTTATCCAAAATATGGTTCATATCCAATGCATTTAGAAAATTATTCGTTGTCTGGTAAAGATGATTATCCAAGAAGATTTCAATACACATGGTCTAACTTATTTTCCTCATGGTCAGAGTATTTGTCATTAAAAGATGTTGTATATTGCTTATCGTGTTATCTTTTTAGTAAAAACCCAAACGGGCGACATGGCTCAGATGGAGCACTCTGACTAAAATTATTTTTTGTTTTTTTCAATATATTATTGTTGATAATAAATTTTATGTTACACTTCATATATATTATTGTCATATTTTTTAAATTATATTATCATGTGTACTTGTTTTGAATAGAGAAAATAATGTAAGGAAATAAAAACTTGTTTTAATTAGAAAAAATAATATATGTATAAAAAATATAATTTGGCCCCCTAAAATTTTTGTCCAAGTTTCGCCACTGCATACTGGCACGACTTCAGCGTAAGGAACATTTGTTTGGGCAATTGCTTCTGTTATGACCAATATTTCTGCAAAAGGAACATTTCTTTGGCAGTGACTGGTCCATACACATACAACATGTTTCCTTAACAACCATATACTTTTTCTAGTCCTACACAAAATGTCTTTGCAACTTCTTCGTCAACACCTCCATTCGCATATCCCACATCCTTCCAACAATATTATCTGCCTACAACGCCACCATAAATGGTGGAAGATATCAACCAAAGACAACAACATGAAGATAATGATGACGACGATCTAGTTCAGAGCCTTGAAATAAGACTTAGATGACAACGAAGAAGACCTCCTTGTGGCACAAGCTCTGATAGATAACTTTCACGCCCTATTATAATGAACAAAATCATCATGAAATTTTTAATTACTTATGCATTATTATTTAACTAATTAATATCACTAAAAAATATTTAATTTTTATTCAGCCTACTAAAGTCGTCCGAATATGGTACGACTTTTTCATTATCAATATAATACTAAAGTCCCTTTAATATGGTACGACTTATTCATTAACAATTTAATGCTGAAATCTTTCCATATTGACACAACTTTGCTTAGAAAATTAATTAAAATCGTCTTGATTTGACATAACTTTTTAACAACAAAAAAGTCTTCTCATATTAACAAGACTTCAATCATTCAATCATTTTAATTAAAATCGTCTTATATTCACGTACTTTTTTATTGTCAAATCTTGTCATTTTGGCACAATTTACCATTCACTGAAATTTTTTAAATTTCTGCAACACAACACTTTGATTATTACAAAAGTAAATAGCACGTTCCGAGAAAAAATCCATCATCTAGTCAGTTTTGCGTAAATTTGGCTAATTTAAAGTTGGAAAATGATTTTTTATTATGTTTGGTGTACTTTTGCAGTCGTTTTTTTTCATAATTTATTTTTTCCTTATTAATATTAATAGAATAAATAAATTGCTTCATCATTTGATAATAATATCAAAATAAAAATTATATATTTTATAAAAATTTTACTGGATTTTTTCTTTTTGCAAAAAAAAAAATATTTACAAATTTATAGAGAAAAAAAAAACAGTTCAAAATATGTTTTTTAAGAAATTACTTATAAATTAAAAATTAATAAAAAATTATTTATGAAATTTAAATATCATAAAAATTAAAGAATTTTTATACTTTTTAAAAATAGTTTTTTGCAATTATGAATTTTATTTTTGCATAAAAAATTTTTGTAAATATCTTTCGTAGAAAATTTGATAAAAACTTTCTTATGATATTTAAATTATGATAAATAATTATTTATTAATGAGTTTTATATAATACTTTTCAGAACATGTCAAATGCTGGACAATGGGTCCATACGTTAATGGTGTTCAATTAACTGCAACTTATAGCCATTAGATTTCGAATAGTGTTCGTACATAGTGTTGACTGTGAATATTTGGTTTTAGCTTGAATTATTGTAATAAGGATGAATCAGAAAGCAGTTGCTGAGGTGTGGAACTGGTGAATTTAATTGCTGAAGACTAATCATATTCCTCAACAATTTCACCGTCTCCATCAGGTTCTCTCTCTTCCTTTTTTTTCTCTGTTCAGTTCAATCTTGTCTCTCTTAACTTGAGACAAACTCATACATAGTAATCTATATGTTATCCTTAGAGTCTATTTTAACATGGGTTGACTCACCACGATTTAAGTTCAAAATTAGTTAGCTTCCTAACTCACATTTCAGTGAGGCAAAAATTTTGTATTAGTCATGTTGTTGGGTTGACCCACTTAAGAATGTTTTGTTTTTAAAATGATTTCATATATTTATTATAGTCCAATCAAATTGAATTTACTCAACTCATTATTTTCAAGCAGTACAACGAAATTGTATAAATAGTAGTTGAAAATTAAAATGTCAACCTATCTAACTTGACAAACGAATAAATTAAACATTCAAACCATTCAAGCATAATTGTAAACCTATAAAATTAAAAGTATTAAATAATTATTATAAAAAACTTAAGAAAAATTGATAAAAAATAAAATTAATTAAGATTGTTCTTGGTGAGTTGTGGATCAATTCATCTTCAATTCGGTTAGAACACATCTAACTCGTGAATTAAATGAGTTAGATTCAATTTAATCCACATTTATAAAAACTAATTATTTTGCAATTTAACTTGACTTGAATCCGTTGTAAATCGAATTGGCTCACATATTGACATTCATTTTGACATATTCATTCATCTTGACCCATAAAACTTTTGTTACTATTGTGACCTCGGGAAATTTTCTTAAGTGAATTTTTTTTTTCTCTATAAAATTTGTTGTCTCAGACTTTGTGAGTTAGGATCTAGCACTCTTGATTAAACCAAATTGACACTATAATACAAGAGTGACATTGTTTTCAAGCAGAAAAGCTAAGAGCCAATGGTAGACAATGGGTCCATATACATTATCCGTAAACGAGATAGCGTGCAATATCATTCACTAAATAATCCATTAATGAAGTGCAATTTATAGCCATTAGATTTCGAATAGTGTTTCATGAATGACGGTGTTGACTTAGAAAGACTTCAGCATAAGGAATTTTTATATAATAGATTAATCATTGTATCCGAAAGCAGTTTGCTGAGAGGTGGAATAGGTTCTTTAATTGCTGAAGATTAATCATATTCCTCGACAATTTCACCATATCAGGTTCGCTCTCTTTTTCGATAGTATGCAAATAAATTATATATCTAATCAGTTGTTTATATTAGTTTCGAAGGAAATATAATTATCTTAATATTAAACAAAATCAGTTATTCATACTAGTATTAGACAAAATTACAATTATTTTGTTTTCTCTATTTAGTTCCAATGTTATTCGATTTCGATGCATATGAATATATTGTTGTTTGCACCAATTATTTTACCTGGAGAGGGTGGGTCTGTGATGAACATGGGGAGTTAGGCGTGGTACTACCTTATTCGTTGGAGTACAAAATTGAATTTAGATTTTTTTTCCCTTTTTAAGTGAGTTGATTTTTGTTAGGCGTGCTGTTTGAAGTGAAGTGTCTAATTCTGCTTTGGCATCAAATGAATTATCCTCAATCTTTGAACCATATATTTTGTGGCTGATAATGCCAATTATAACCAACTTCTTATGACTGCTTTATCAGTATTGTATATTGATCGGTGCATATTTGATGATACTTTTAATAAATAGCGGGATATTTTCTCTTATGTTTTATATCAATTTTAAAAATATTTCTTATATCAACTATGTTTAAGAATGCTTATTAAAAATAAATATTCTCAGCGAAAGTGGATTCTTAATTGTTCTGATAATATATTAAAATAGAGAAATTAGATGTAATTCAACCGTATAAGGTCAACTAAGTAGTGTTAGATTTTTCTTTAATTTAATTCTATCTCTAATCAATATGATATATAATATTAATATTTCAATGCTAGTAATTTTTTAATGTAGAGACAAAATTTGATAAATATTTAGAATATCTATCCATGAAAGAAGGTAATATTTTAGGGATTTAATTTGTGGCCTTCCAAATTATAGTTAATATATCAGTGTTGATGTTCCAGAATTTTAACCAAATGGAAGGACAATTAAGAGAACTAAGGAGAGAATGGTCTGAAATGCTTCAAAATGTGAAACCTCCGGAAGAGTATCCTTTCGATAAGCAATGCATTTATAAGGTACCACCAAAAATTCGTGAAACTAATCCCAAAGCCTACACACCTCGAATTGTTTCCATTGGCCCTTATCATCACAAAGCACGTGAGGTTGGTGAGGAAGACAACAGTTTCGAGGCAATGGAGGAGCTTAAACTGACATACCTCAAGGGATTTCTAAATCGAACACAACTACCAATGGAAACTTTTGTCATCACACTCACAACATTAGAAGAAACAATTCGAAGTTGTTATGCAGCACCTATTAAATATAATAGTGATGATTTCTTAAAGATGATTTTAGTTGATGCTTGCTTCATAATTGAGCTTTTTCTAAGATGGCATAGATTCACGGATTGGTACGAAAAGGACCCCTTACTTCAGAAAGGTTTCATGCGACACGATATTAAGGTGGATTTGCTACTGCTAGAAAATCAACTTCCTTTCTTTGTTCTGGAAGAACTTTACAACCTCACTGCTATGAGTGAAACTTTTCTTGACATTACTTTCAACTTTTTTAAGAGCTTATCTTTAGGAAAAGTGTGTCCAAGAGAGATTCCAGAACACTTCACTGATCTTTTGAGATTCTCTGTAATATCATCATCAAAGCTTGATCTTGGAAGACTAGAAGAATTCATGGACGTTAAACAAGTATACAGCGCAAGTCAACTAATGGAGGCAGGTCTTAAGTTCAAGATCAGTCCAAATAAAAGCTTACTTGACTTGACCTATTCTAAACGTGATGGAGCGTTGACCATGCCAATCTTGGATATATATGATGAAACAGAAATTGTTTTTCGGAATATAATGGCCTATGAGCATTGTAAATTTCTATGTAGAAAAACCATTTCTCAATACGCCACAATTCTAGATTTTCTTATCAATACTGAAAAAGATGTGAACCTACTTGTTGATAAGAAAATTATTGTCAATTGGACTGGTGATGCTAACAAAGTGGTTACAATGATTAATAATTTGTGCTCACACCTTAGCTTGCCAGGTTTCAATCCACATTATTTCTCGCTCTGCAATAGCTTAAATGCTTTCTATGAAAACCCTCGCAACAAGCGCAAGGCTATCTTCATGCACCAGTACTTCAACACTCCTTGGAAAAAAGCATCAACTATTTCTGCAATTGTGATACTTCTCTTCACGTTTATTCAGACTGTATGTTCAATCATCTCAGTATTTCGTGGTAAGGAATCATTATATATGTATATTTAACTTCTGCTATGAAGTGAGTTACAAACTGATAAAATTAGCCATGTTAAATGTGCAGGTAAATAAGAAGATGGACCATTTTAAGGAAGGATTTACTACATTAATTGTGTAACTGATTCTCTAAGTTGTATTTGTAAGAGAACCTTGTAAGGTGATTTACGCACTTTGTTGTTGCTTTTCTTTCATAAAAATAAAGATTCAACTTGTTTTCCAAATTTTCTACTCTGTGATAATTGTAAATATTTTTAGGCTTACGAAAACATTCGTCACTTCTATCATAATTGTTCAAATATAAAATTGTTATTTTCATCATACCATGCGAAAAAAGTGAAGAAAGAGTAAGAATAACAAAATGTATGAATACAGATATATGTAAAATGGTAAGTTAATATTCATTTAAATTAAAAGATTAAATTTGTGTTGATTTTGTCTTTTCGCTTCTCTTTTATAATCTTTAAGAAATAAATTTACTATTTTATTATTCACAAGTATGCTTATCTAAGAAAAAGGTTCAACAGTAAAAATTAAACTATCATAAAATGTAATCAGATATTGAATGACATAATTACTAAGAAAATATATGATAATTAAATCATAGTTAAAATTGAGTTATTGAAAGATAACAATTAACTTTTTTTCTTTTGTGTTGATAAAATAATATTATACAAAAAAACTTGTAAGGTAAAAAAAATTATATGAAACTAATATTATAGTATCAAGTGAAAAAAAATAATTGTCGTTGTTTTTTCTTTGGAATGTGTTTCTGGAAGATTATGGTTCGAAAAAATTTCAATGTCATTTAAAGAACCTAATTTACTCGATGCACATTCGTTTAAGGTAGGCTAATAAATTTATAAGTTTTTAAATCTATTTCAAAATATTTATACATCCACTCTTATAATGAATTTGACAAACAACTCGCTTATGTTATAAATCATTGTCACAGAGATCTTTAAATTAGTGAACTCTAACTTATGGATTTTAATCAACCACTCCTGAATTTATTTTCAAGGATAATACTTTTTATACATTTTAGATTTTCAAGTGGGATTTTAGATGAATGAAAAAGATAAAATGAAGAAATGATAGATGAATGATTTGTAAGAATATAAACTGCATGAAAATGAATTACCAGAGCAAGAACTGAAAAAATAAATTAATGAAAACGGTGACTCTAATTGCAATAACCAACATCAATGGTTATTACCTTTTATTTACATTTAAACTATCTATTTTATATATTTTCTCGCTTTTCTGAGTGTTACTTGATAACTAAAATAAAAGAAGAATACATACATTTTTACGTAGTCTTAGATGTTCTCATCAATTCCACGATTGCATATTACAGCTCTTCTCGATTTAGCTCAAATCCCTGTCTCGAGTGCCTTTCTCTCATGTCTCCCCACCTCGATGAGGTTTCCGTCGATATTGTTATATATCTCAATTGGGTTTCTCTACATGTCTTAACGGTGCCTTTTTCTCTACTCTTCCTCTTGATTCTGTTTGCCTTAAAATGTTGGTTTTTGTTTACTCATTTACTCGATTTGATTCACTCAATGTCCTCAATAAAATGAAACATGACATATGAAAAATAAGAACAAAATTTGTCTTTCAACTCTAAACATTAGTAAAAAAATTTATATTGCATGAAATTTTTCTTGCAAATTTGTTAAAAAAAATTTGAATTTTTTTTTTACTATTTTTACTAAAAATCTTAATTGATAGGTAATTTCTTCGTAAATAATTTGTTCTTACAAAATTATTTCGTAAGTATTTTTTACAAAATTTGTTATAATAAATATTTTATACACAATATTTTACAAAAAATTGACAACAATTTTCTATAATTTTCTTTTTCATTATAAGTATTTTCTTTAAAAAAAATTCAAAACAAAATTAGTAGAAAATATGAATTTTTTTAGTAGTGAAATAACGTGTGAAAATATGATATATGAAAAAAAAATGGTAAATAAATGAAGAATGGGAGAAAAAATAAATGTTTTGTGTGAAATATTATAATATATATATATATATATATATATATATATATATATATATATATATATATATATATATATAATATTTGTGATAAGAAATACTTTTAAATATTTTAGGAAAATGCTATCCGCAAGTAATATGTTCTTATATTAAAATCTTTTAAATCTTTTTATAATAATAATTATTTTAAAAATAAGAAAGAAATTTGAAATATTTGTTCTTTGTTACTAGGGATGTCAACCGTACGGGTAGAATACGAGTAGTAGCTCTTCCGTACCGTACTCACTGGATAAATATCCGCCACGTATTTGTATCCGTGCGAATAATCATTATCCGGGTACCCGCATATTTTTTTAATATCTACGAATATTTACGGGTATCCGCAGGTATTTACAGAAAAATAAAAATTTAACAACATATTTTTAATCGTAAATTCAAATAAAATACAATACATAACATTCATAAATTTCAAACAATGTCCAAATAACTCATTTAAATAGTGTTGAATGACAGTTTAAATAAAATAATTTTTTTTTTAAAACTAATTGATAAAAAAGTAAGTCATTCAAAATTAATATATTAATCATTTTTTTTTATTTTTGTAATTTAAATTAGAATATATCGGGTACGAGTATTCACAGGTACTGATACTACGATACTTGTATGTACCTCGCCCCATTAGCATGTGGAGTATAAAAATATTCAGCATGTGGAGTATAAAAATATTCGTACCCATGACCCATATGTATCTATTTATAATAATATTTTTTACCTATTTCGAATTTTATCGGACAAATCTTTACGGATATGGATTTTTTTGACGTCACAAAGACTCAGTTTTTCTTACAAGGTTCTCTCCCTTTGGTTCTCATTCTCACTCTCGCATGCTTGCTCAATCTCGTTCTCGTGGTGACCAGCATTATCGGTGCGGAATAATTTAGGTGATCACGAAGGTCCCCGGCGTGGTTGTGGCGGCTTTCATCATGATTGTTGTCGTGGCCGTGTTCACATAACTTTCCGTCGAGTTCCTCATGTTCTTCACGCACTCCGACAAAACCACGATGTAAGTTGGCGTCATAAGGAAAACGTTTGAGTCGCTGGGACCTGAACTCTACCTTATTTTGCAATCGTTTTTTTTTTCTTTTCATAATTTATTTTTTAATTATTGAAATTAATAGAATAAATAAATCTTTGATTAGTTGCTTCATCATTGATAATAATATCAAAATAAAAGTATTATATTTTATAAAATTTTTAGTGGAATAATTTTGCATAAAATATAATTACAAATTTAATTTCATAGAAAAGAAAAACAGCTCAAGATTTGTTTTTAAGAAATTACTTATAAATTTAAAATTAATAAAAAAATCATTTATGAAATTTAAATGTATCATATAAAAATAAAAAATATTATATTTCTTAAAAATAGTTTTTTGCAAAAATATTATTATGATTTTTTTTTTTTGCAAATATCTTTCATAGAAAATTTGATAAAAAAATTCTTATGATATTTTAAATTCTATGATAAATAATTATTTATTACTGAGTTTTATATAATACTTTCAGAACATGCCAAATGCTGGACAATGGGTCCATACGTTATCCAAAAACGAGAGAGCGTGCAATACCATTCACTAAATAATGCATTAATAAACTGCAATTTATAGCCATTAGATTTCGAATAGTTTTCATACATGGCCTGTTGACCTTGAAAAATTGGTTTTAGCTTGAATTATTTTATAAAGGATGAATCAGAAAGCAGTTGCTGAGGTGTGGAACAGTTGATTTAATTGCTGAAAACTAATCATATTCCTCAACAATTTCACCGTCTCAGGTTCCCTCTCTTCCGGTTTTTCTCTGTTCAGTTCAATCTTCTTCTATTTCGATGCGTCCATTTTGAACAGAGCATTTGTGCTTGTTAAAGGTGTGAAGAAGATTACTCCTATTGCATAACAAGTTCATCATCTCAGGTTCCTTCTCCTTCTTTAACTCTATATAGTTCCTATATATCTTCTTCGATTTTGATCCATACAAGAATATGAATCTTTTTGCTGATCTGCGTTGAATCTAGGGTGTACGAATATCCTTTCTCATTTTGAAGTGTCTGCTTCTGCATTTGTTTTTGGGAGAAATATATACTCAAAGCATCTTTATCACAGGAGTTACACACTGGATCATAATGGTTAAAATTTGTATTTTGTAATTCCTCCAATTAAGACTCAGACTTAATATAAAAATTACTGGTTTAGAAATATTTAGTTATACCAACAACTAAATAAAACGTTAATGAAAGCGTGGATCTTATTGTAAAAATATCTTATAAGTTAGTACAAAAGTGTAAATCAAAACCTCATAAAATTGACTCCAACTAGATTTAAATTCTTCAATATTGGAACTATATTAAAATGACTTACCTTCGATTTACTAATATTGTAGGTAATTTGGTTATCAATATTAATTTAACAATTCCCATGCCACAGAAATGAACCAAATGGAAGGAAAATCAAGTGATTCACTTGGTAAACATCAATGTTTGGAGACAAGATTGATTGAGATGCTTCAAAATGTGGAACCTCCAGAAATGTATGATCCCAAAATGCAATGCATTTACAGAGTACCAAAAGGAATTCGTGAAAATAATCCCAAAGCCTACACACCTCTAGCTGTTTCCATTGGCCCTTTTCATAAAACACGTGACATTGGTGAGGAAGACGACATTTTTGAGTCAACGGAAGAGCTTAAAATAAGATATTTCAAAGGATTTCTAAATCGAACCCAACTATCAGTGAGAGATTTTGTCATCACACTCAAAACGTTAGAAGAAAAGATTCGAAGTTGTTATGCAGCACCTATTAAGTACAATAGTGATGATTTCTTACAGATGATTCTAGTTGATGCTTTCTTCATAATTGAACATTTCCTAAGATGTCATAGACACAGTGATTGGGAGAGAAAAGACCCTTTGTTGCTACAACCAGGGATGCTAGTGGAGATTGAGGATGACTTGATACTACTGGAAAATCAACTTCCATTCTTTGTTCTTGAACAACTTTACAACCTCACTGGTATGGATAAACAATTCCCCTCCTTTCTTGAGATTTGTTTCAACCATTTTAGGATCTTTACATTTGCAAGCGTTTGTCCAATAACGCGTCCAAAGCACTTCACTGATCTTTTAAGATCTTCTTTAATATCATCATCAAAACTTGATGTTAGAACACCAAATGAATGTAAAAAAGTTAGACATGTATACAGTGCAAGCCAACTATCAGAGGCAGGTATCAAGTTCAAAGTGGATCCAAATAAAGGCTTACTTGACTTGTCCTATGCGGATGATGGTGTCCCAACCACACCCAAGTATGCGGCCACCAGCAACCCTTTGGGCCGCATACCCTGCAATAGATGTCCTCCCCTACAGTTAGCGGCCACCAGCAACACCTTGGGCCGCATACCTCCCCTGTAGTAT
>Ga0214543_1010510_pt1 | contig 13652 bp, 6 predicted proteins | sample CNSS2metaG_FD_160094 | JGI IMG/M metagenome (GOLD analysis project Ga0214543, IMG submission 160094) | Root nodule microbial communities from cowpea collected in UCLA plant growth center, Los Angeles, California, USA - CNSS2 | ecosystem: Host-associated > Plants > Roots > Nodule | place: USA...
AAGCAAAAGTTAGGCACATTTAAAGACTCAACATGACATACACAAAGACACAAACATGTAGCTATCATGCATTTAAACTCATGGATTTGAGGCTCAAACACTAAGCATCCAAAGACATGTTATCCAACCACATTTAGGAGCTTAAAGAGGTGCAAAAACCGTAGCCAAACTGCCACAACAAAACCTGAAAACACTGACCTTTGCTCACTAATTTGATCATAACTTTCTCATTAGAACTCCAAATGCGTTGGTTCCTTTTTTTCTGGAAACTAGACTCAAAGAGCTTTCTTTTGACACCAAAAACGTAATTTTTGGACGGCTGAGCTGGTGCAGTTTAATGTTTTAAAATCGTCACGTTTTCTGCCAACACTATTTTTGTGTGTCATGAAAGTGAATTTGAACCATACCAAGATAGCTACAACAAGACAAGGTTATGATGTGACCCCAATAAGGCTTATAGCACTGGGCCAATGCCTAGGCCCAATCTTTTTAATTTCTTTTAATTTCTTTTATTTTTAATTACATAAAACTTGTCTAATTGGGTTTCTTTGTTAAATGCAGCCTTTTATTTCCAAGCTGCCCATTAATATTGGGCTTGCGACCCAATTCACCACACCCATGCTTTTTTCCATCAATAAGCATCATCATGTGGGCCAAGATCCCATCTGCGGCCCAAGTCCAACTGTACGTTGCGTGATTATGTTTGCACACCTCCACACTTCTACAAAATTGCAGCCAACTTTTTCAATCAGCAGCCCAATGTTATTTTTCCGCACACCCCTACAACGCTGGCAGCAACCTTTCTTCAGTACCATCATCAACTGGGCCTGCACCTAGCAGCCCAATTCCTTTCACGCATTCAGCACACTACAATCCAGCTGCAAAACCTCCTTCCTCTACTGAACCCGAGCCCAACTTCATTTGATGATTCTCCAAGGCGCGTCCATCTTTGAAGATAGGTGTGGCTAGGGTTCCAGCTTTCCTCACCCAACACACGATTCTCACGCCTTCCACCTTCACATGTCCCAAGCCATTAGGGTCCGACGAAAGAGCTGCCCTCCTTTTTGCTTATGCTCCTTCCAGTAACGGTTCCAGCCCTAGTGCTTCGTTAGGGTTTTCTTTCCTCGCCGTTAGGACCTTTTGTTAGAGGCAAACATCATTTTCTTCCTTCTATTTTTACCGGCTACCTTCTTCTATAAAAGGCAAGCAATTTCTTTGTAAAAGTTAGCTTTGATGAATGATAGTTTGGTTGAGAGTACTCCCACCTTTCGTCTCTGCTCCAATCTGAATCCTAGATTAGGTTTTTACCTCTTAGGGTTTCCGAAACCAGTGAGATTTGAGCCTAAACACTATACACGAACCATTCCGTTGCGTTTCCCTCGCTTTCTGCGAGATTCAATCGGTGGAACGCCGATTGGGAGAGCTTTTCCGGCGATACCGCGACGGAGGAGCCTCATCAAGTGGTATTCAAAGCCACTCGTTCTTGGACCACCGTGAGTTAAGTATTCTTCGTCTTATCTCAGCTATTTCTTCATTTCTGTTTGATTTCCGGTCTTGTTCATGCGCTGCTTGAGTCTTATTTGATTGATTCTCTGATTGATTCTGTTCTGAATCTGTATTTTGGATTTTTTTTTTGTGCTGAAATTGATTCAATGTGCTTGTTCTAATTGTCTTGAATCAATACTGCTGATATTTTCTCCTAAGCTTCCTAATCTGCCGATTTAAATGCATGTCAAGTAGGTTTCATTTCAGTTTTTATTACCTAGCTTTGAATTTTATATTCTCGTGTTTTTGTCTTAGGTTTTGTTTAGTTCGTTTTGTATGTCAGTGATTCCATAGATGTGTGCTGAAACTGTGTCACTGTTTCACATCTCATTCAATTTTTGTTTTGTTTTTGAATTCTTAGTTTTTGTTATTATAAGTGTTCTAGAGTTCTGAATTTGCTATTAGATCATTAGCAAATTGTCTGCAATGCCAATTGATACTGTTCTTGTTCAATTCTTCTTAAATTGTCTCTGTTTTCAATTTGTGCTTTTAAGTGTGTTGTTGTTCTACACCTTAAAATTGTTGGCCAAGGATTGCTCCTTCCTTAGCACATAATGAGTATTCCATCGCACTTTAATCTGATTCGCATCAGAATTTATATGTGGACACTCTTGCTTTGGTTGGTGATTGCATAGGCAGTTTCAGTGCTCTTGTGAAATCTGTTTTGTTGAATCAGTGCCTGACCCGTTAGTTGCCTTTGATGCAGTTTCCAAATATTTTCAGAGTATATGCTTGTTGCTTCCCGTTGTTGTTTCTGTGTCAAAGTTCAATTTCTGCTCTGGAAACTTATTTTGATTATTCCTTGTTCATCATTGCATCTGCATCTGTCGTGGGTTTGCTATATCACAATTTTATTGTCTGTGATTAGCCTAGATATCATGTTCAACCAATTTAATTATTGTTCTTTGCTGTTGAGGTTGTTTCTCTTCTAAATCAGGACTTTCAATGTGCATAGTTTGCTCATATTCATATTTGATTGAGTCCTGCTCTGATGGCAGTGTAGCATGGTATTCTTAGTTGTGTTTAAGTGCTTTATGAAATATGGTGCCTCAGCTTATTCACTTGTTGCATTCATCTGATTTTGTTTCAGCACTGCCATGTAATTTTTGAGTTCCAGTTTCTGTTTTCTCATATTATAATCATTAAAGTTGTTTCACTTTGCTGTTGGCTCCTTCATTCTGTCATAGAATCAATTTCTACTCTATTGTTCAGGTTCTGCTTTTGTTGCTTTGTATAAGCCCTTTCAGTTGTTTTTCGAAAGCCTCACTGGGTAGTTTCCTGTTCTGTGACATTCACATCAATTGAGTGTTGATAGTCTATTCTGTGTTAACAGCTTTTACATTCTAAAGTGTATGCCAGACAACTTTGTGTTTGATGCAGTCTTTTTGGGTTTTGTTACTTCCAATTCTGTTGTGCCTTGCCATTGTTGGGTCATTGTACTCTGAGTTTGAACCATATCCATTTGCCTACAGTAGTGGTATCAAGTTTCATTTACTTTTGAGTGCCTCTGTTGTGGCCTGCTTCATTGCTTGACTTCACAATTCTGGTGTTATTGCTTTGATCTGCTGTTACTTTCTTTGATTCCACATGTTCAGATTTTGAGATTGTCAAATGACATAAGCTGTTGCACGTTTTGTAATCTGTGTTGATGATTGATTCAAATCTGCTGCATATTGATTTTGTTTTTAGTTCTGCACTGGCTGAGTCTTTTTTCTATTTGTCCTTGTGTGTGTCTTTCAAATTGTTTTTGAGTTGGATCCTTGTAATCTGTCATGTGCATTTGTTCATTGATTTGGTGGTAGAATTTTGATACTGTTGTGCACTATTCTACACGTTTTTTAGAGCTGAAAAGAAAAAGCGAAAGAAATCAGTGAAAAGAAAAAGAGAAAGAAATCAGTGAAAAGAAAAAGATTATGATAAAAAAGAAAAGCATCTGAAAGATATTTTTTCAGTCTTTATTGAATTTGAGAACATTATTTGTTTCAGCAAAATACAAGTTGTCTTGTACAGTTCACAAAGTGCCTACTGTTCTGTTCAATTTCATGTGCACATGCTCTTGATTCAACTTATTTTGAGTCTTTGTTTGCTTTTGGTTTTGTTCATCTTAATCTAGATACATTCCTTAGGTTCTCTTTTGTGTGCTTCCTTTCTTTCATAGCTTGTTTCTTGCTTGTCTTTGTTGGCTATCCTTTGAGTTTGTCATTATATCCATCACTTGATGTTGTCCTTGCCTCAAATTTGAACTTTTATTGTTTTCTGCTTTTTACTCTCAAAAATGGCTGACTGCTCATTTGTTCTTGGTTCATTTGGCTTGAACTCACTGTTTTTGGTAGCCTTGTAGGTGATACCCTTTCTGCAAGGTGCAACTGTGGTGAGGAAAACCAAATTGAGTGGCCACCAAGAGGAAAAAGGAGTGAGTTGGGACCTTCAAGGAGGGGTGCACACACTTGAGGGTGACACATTTTGGAGGTTGGCCGAGAGAGAAACATAGCTTAGCATAGTTTATGTTCTTTTATTGTGCTTTCAGTTTTGATGTCACGGCTTTTGTGTAAATTTTTCTTTTCCGATTTCAGTGTTTTCCTTTCATTTGGCTTGGGTGGGAAAATGCTTTAGAGCAATCCCGTCCTTCGCAAGTTTGTAATAGTTTTTAAACGTGTAGTGTGAGATTCAAGGGGTTCCAAAGGCCACTTGTATCTTCACTTAGGTTTTTCGTCTAGTTTATGTTTTCAGTTTTTACAATTTCAGTCTTTATGTTTTCAGCTTTTATGCTATGTGTTTCAATGTTCAGGTTCTGTTTTGCGTGCTTTGTATGGTTGTATTTCTGTTTTAGGTCCCGTGATATCTAGGTGCCATTTGTTTAACACCTAGTTGACCTTCTTTTGGTCTTTAAGTTTTCTTCTTTCTTCACACACTTTCTCAATTTGTTTTTCATACAATCTATTTCATTTGTATTTTTATTGAGGAATTTTGTGAAAGCATTTTAGAGATCTCTGGCTAGGAAAGGCTTGGTTCCTAAGCTTGTCCATGTGACTCACCTCCCTTTCCTGGAAGTATCTCTAGAATTCTTTTCCACTACTTTCTCTTTAGAAATTCATCAACTTTGTGAACAATTGTTTTGTCAAAAGTGTTTCAAAATGAGTTTTTCTTCTTCTAGCCGTATGCATATAGATAGGTATAATAGTGTGCATTTAGATAGGCATCGTAGTCATGAGTTGCGTCATACCATTCATAGTGACATTCCATTCTTTGGGGAAGATATAGGACCAATATCATTTAAAGATTGGATGTGGGATACTGAGAAGTTGGTGCAACCTTTGTTTAGTAAATATAGTCATATAGATATTCTTAGGCATGTTACATCTAGGTTTGTAGGACGTGCATTTGATTGGTGGCAAGAGAGGCAATATAATGTGAAAAAGGGGAGAACATCATGCATCAATACATTTTATGAATTAAAAACATGCATGTGGAAACATTTCATTCCCCCTTCATTTAGGATCACTAAAGCACAACAAGCTAGGATAGAAGACTTTATTGACATTGGGGATGCATTCATCCAAAACATTGCTAAATTTTCTAGACTAGAAAAAGATTTTAAGCATAATTTAGACTTGCTCTTAAGTGAATAAAGAAAGAGAGAAAAATACAAGAGAGAGCAAGCTAAACATCAAAAGCTTGAAAAGAAGCAAGAAAAAGAAGAGTTTGAGATGTTTTGTGCTCAACGAGAACAAGAGGAAAAAGAGATAAAAGAGAAGAAAAAAAGAGAGGAAGAAGAAAAGGCTAAAGAAGAGAATGAGAGAAAAGAATTAGAGGAAAGAGAGAAAATAAAACAAGAGAGTAATCTTGCAAAACAATCACAAGTGGTAGAGTTAAAGTGCATTTCAAAAGAGCAAAAAGAACTCTATGTTTGGGATTTGGTGATCAATTCTTTACCAATTCCTTACATGAAGATTCCATTTTCAAAGGGAGTTTTCCCATCTTTAAACTCTACTCACTTTTTCATTAAATCTTTTGTTTTGTTTTGTTCTCAAATTTTTTGTTCTCCATCTCATTTCCTTATTTCATCCTCCTCAACATGTTTTTCCAAAACACACTTTGACATTAAAATTCTTTTCAAAAATCATCTTAGTCAAAATGTAAAACATTCCTTTTGTGAAGTGGGCCTAATACCAACTTTTTCAATCTTCAAAAGGCCATTTTCACAAATTTTCCATCCAATTTTACTGCATGGTCATTATGATTTTAATTCACTGTTATTTGATGACTATTGCAGATTTGTTTTTGATCCTGGTGGTACTATTATTTTGGTTGCTGTAAGCCTTTAATAACCCTTTAGATCTGAGGACAGATCCTCTTCAAGGGGGAGGGGATGATGTGACCCCAATAAGGCTTATAGCACTGGGCCAATGCCTAGGCCCAATCTTTTTAATTTCTTTTAATTTCTTATTTTTAATTACATAAAACTTGTCTAATTGGGTTTCTTTGTTAAATGCAGCCTTTTATTTCCAAGCTGCCCATTAATATTGGGCATGCGGCCCAATTCACCACACCCATGCTTTCCATCAATAAGCATCATCATGTGGGCCAAGATCCCATCTGCGGCCCAAGTCCAACTGTACGTTGCGTGATTCTGTTTGCACGCCTACACGCTTCTACAAAATTGCAGCCAGCTTTTTCAATCAGCAGCCCAATCTTATATTTCCGCACACCCTTACAACGCTGGCAGCAACCTTTCTTCAATACCATCATCAATCGGGCCTGCACGTAGCAGCCCAATTCCTTTCACGCATTCAGCACACCACAATCCGGTTGCAACACCTCCCGCCTCTACTAAACTCGAGCCCAACTTCATTTGATGATTCTCCAAGGCACGTCCATCTTTAAAGATAGGTGTGGCTAGGGTTCCAGCTTTCCTCACCCAACACACGATTCTCACGCTTCCACCTTCACATGTCCCAAGTCGTTAGGGTCCGACGAAAGTGCTGCCCTCCTTTTTGCTTATGCTCCTTCCAGTAACGGTTCCAGCCCTAGTGCTTCGTTAGGGTTTTCTTTCCTCGCCATTAGGACCTTTTGTTAGAGGCAAACATCGTTTTCTTCCTTCTATTTTTACCGGCTGCCTTCTTCTATAAAAGGCAAGCAATTTCTTTGTAAAAGTTAGCTTTGATGAATGATAGTTTGGTTGAGAGTACTCACACCTTTCGTCTCTGCTCCAATCTGAATCCTAGATTAGGTTTTTACCTCTTAGGGTTTCCGAAACCAGTGAGATTTGAGCCTAAACACTATACACGAACCATTCCGCTGCGTTTCCCTCGCTCTCTGCGAGATTCAATCGGTGGAACGCCGATTGGGAGAGCTTTTCCGGCGATACTGCGACGGAGGAGCCTCATCAAGTTAGCACATGAAAAACACCATATTCAAGATAACCTAGGCTCTACATACCAAATGATGAAGGATTAACTTGTTCCTTTTTAAGATTATTGAGTATGGTGTGAGTTGATTAAGAAAGCTAAGTGAAATACCCACTGGACATTAAGATAGCAAGCTATCTAGATGTGAAGGTTCCTTTCACAAAGCTCAAAATAAGAAGATGATAGATTGATTCAAAACAAAAAGGAAATGAAAAGCACATAAACCATAGAAAACCAAGAACAATTAAAGGAAGAAGAAAACATAAAATGGAAAGGAAAGAAATGGTAAAAATGTGAGAAGCACGCCACTACAAGGCTAGGCTAGAAGTCATGGCAACCTTGAAGATGAGTGGATGTGTGTCGCCACTTGCTATGCAAGATAAGGCATAAAAGTATTCATTCCCTAGGGAGGAAACTCTCACAAATAATTAAGACACAAAAGTGTTTTTACTTCAAAATGTTCAACCCTTTTACATGTCTAGGAGCATCCCTTATATAGAAGAGTTTAGGGGCCTCTAAGCAAATAAAAGATACCTAAGGATGTCTCTACAAAAACCTAACTCTAGCTTCTAGAAACTAGGTCAAATAAGGTTACAAAAAAGAGAGACAAAAGAGCTAACTATGGTGTGTGAAAGGCTAATTTCGTTCTAGCATAAAAGGAGACAAAGAATGTGTCTCATATGTCTCCAAAAAGTGGCCAAAGTGTGCTAAAAACAAAGGAGACCAAAGGTACATAGGTACACTTGCTTTATGCCTTTTTCTTTATGCTTTATGTCTTTGCTTTACTCTCTCCTCCACATCATTTATGTTCCCCAATCATCATGCGCCACCTAACATTACTTTCTTAATCCTAATTAACCTACAAAGCAAATAAACATAGATTAGCATGTTGGCTTAATTCAAGTCAACTATAGTCAACAAGTCAAACCTAGTCAAAGGTCAACAAGTCAACTAAAGTTGAATCAACTAAGTCAATTTTGGGAATCAAAAATAACAAACACAAATGAAAGGGATGAAGGATTAGTGAACTTCCTTTCTAAACATGCTTAGTCTTCTTAAGCATGTGCCTCCATCCTTGGTTGGGGTCAATCCTTCATCAATAGTGGAACCAAATTTTCAAGGGAGAAAAAGTGATAATTAAATATAAGTTTGGCTAAATCCAAACCAGTAAAAATTATTGTGTTCTTTGTCTTTCATTATCTCTCTTTATCTTTACATTGCTTTTCAATCATATCAATAAAATTCTTAAGGGAAGTGAATTCTAGTTTATATAGTGAAAAAAAAATTAAAGAAATGAATTCTTTTCAGATTTTTTTAAAATCAATTCATCCTCTCTTAGTTTAGTAAAGTCATCTTATTTTCTAACAAGAGCCTTTGTCCCTGTTTGTCTTCCAAATATACTTGTATTAACGTATGTGTTAAGGTAGACGTCAATTGTCTTTAACCAATAACTTTTGGATATTAAATTTAAAATTTAAAATTAATATTCAAATATTCAAAATTAAATATATGTTCATTACTTAATTTTATTATTTGAGATAAAAAGAAATTATATATACTCATAAGTATTATAGGAAATACTCACTTAATACTCAATTACTCCTTATGTTTTCTTTTATAAATAACTATTATTAATTTAAATGTCAAAAAATAACTTCACTTAAATAAATAATAATAGTTTCGAATTTATTAAAAGAACATTCAACAAAGTTCAAAATAAAATATTTCTTTTTTTCACACCTTGAAAACACAATATTCTTCTTCTTTTCCGTATGAAAAATATATAATTATTTAGATATAATTTTGTGACCTCAAACTTTGGCTTAATTTTTATTAGGATTTCCTTTTTCTGACTTATAATATTATGGATGATAATAAACATTAACTAAACATAAAACGATAATAATAATAATAATAATAATAATTTATTTTATTAATTAAATAAAGGAATTTATGAAACCTACTTATTAAAAACCTTAACCATTAAATATCAATAAAATAAATATATTGATGGGAAAAGTAACCTTTTTAGTTCCTCTTTACTTTATTCTATGTCGCAGTGAAGCACGAGTACGGATGACAACGGGGCGGGGCGGGGATGGGTTTCACTATCCCATACCCATCCCTGTAAAAAAAATTCATTTCCATCCCCATACCCAAATCCAACGGGTATCAAACTTTTGTCTCATCCCTACCGGGTAACGGGTATAATCTCGTACTCATACCCGTACCCGTTTTCTTACTACTTTAATATTAAGTTTAATTAATTTTTATAAAATAATAAAAAATTACAGTAAAGGAAACATAATATTATCAAATATTCAATATTAGGAGTATGGTTGTTTCTTCGATATCAAATACTTTAAAATAATTGTTTACATTTTAGATTAGAATAGCAAATAAAATTTAATGAGAACCAAAACATTTATTAAATTTGTAAACATTAATGAAACCTAGTTGATAAATTTTAAAAATATTTTTAAAAGAAATATAAAAGGAAAAAAATATTTAAATTAAAATATATTTTAAATGTTTGTTTACTTCAATTTTTTAAATTATAATGAATCTATTTTTTATACACTAATAAAAGTTATAATACATCACTTTATCAAAATGACGCAAAAAACAAATAATAAACATAATAATAAAATTTTAACATAAATCTTGTATGTAAGGCCCGCTTTCCATTTTACCCCTTTTCTTAGGGCTGCCTTAGCCATTGGGCCTCAGGGCTGGCCCAGAAAGGGAAAACAGACTTAGTCCGCCCCAAACCCTAACCTAAACTCACTTTTCATAAAACAGAAATCCCACTTCCTAGAGTTGCTGCCGCTGCCATTTTCTGCTAGGGTTCCAACGTTCAGGGTCACGTTTAGCTTGGCCTTTGTTATGCTCACGTAAGTACCTTTAATCCTTACCGCCTCTGTCTTGCATAGCTTTCACAGTAATAGTGGAAACACTGTAATAACTCGTTTTTATCCACTGTTCCAGTTGCGAGTCGGGTTTTAGGGTTGTTGTGCTCCTTGGTTCTGTGCCGAAAGTCCTGTACGAACCCATTTCTAGGTAGGGAAGCTCTAGCTCACTCTCACGTTTCATTTCTATTTTGTTATGAACTGTCGTTTTGAGGTTTTGGGGCTGGTATGATATTGTGATAAGCTGTGTATGCGCGAATATATGTGGGATGGGCTGGTGTGGATCACTGTTGTAGGAAAACAGTGGCGAGACCTGCTAATCTCGCCCAAGCGAGCCAGTCTCGCTTAGGCGAGATGAATAGGGACTCGCCCAAACCCTATTACGCGAGAGGTCGCCCAAGCGACTCGCTCTTTAATTTGAGTGAGCGAGCATCTCGCCCAGGCGAGAGGGGTCTCGCCTAAGCGAGATCCCGCGCTGCTCTCTTGGTGTTTCTGTTTAGCCCTCACCTAGGCGAAGGGGACTCGCCTGAGCGAGACCCTTCAGCCTGAGCGAGGGGTTGGGCGAGACAGTGTTGTGTTTGGTTGTGTGTTTACTCTCGGATGAATGGAATTGTTTGGGTATGATTGCTATGATGAGATACATGTACTTATGTATGGATATATGCCTAATGGATTGCTATGCATGCGTGATATGATTCATGAATGGTGAATGATGGGTGTGGTGGGAACTTGGCATGTGAAATGAATGAGTGGATTGGAACTAAAGTAACATGGTATTGATATGAGATGAGGCCCTAGACTCATGGGGTGGTGATGATCAGTGGTATGGATCCAAAATGTGATACGTATGAGGAATTAATCCCAGGGGTTGGTATGAAATGGTAAACATGATTTAATGTTCTCGTATTGTTGATTTATGAATGTTGGTCCGTGTCAGCGTGTAATTCCTTGGGGTCTCTAAGTGAGACCTCCGGGGTTGCGCTTCAGTGGTCGGGACGTAATTCCATGGCCCCTGTTAGTGGGTGTCCGTGGTGGTGCCCCATTTGTATAACTAGGTAAGGATTCAAGGTAAGGATTGCATCCTAACACTCTAAGGGGTCAGTTAGTCTCACCTAGAGCGGACTGACTCCTGTGGTGAGAGTAGCAGGAGGCCTGAAACTCATTAAGGGCTAACCTTGTGGTGAGGGAAATTTATTCATTGAAACACTTGCAACACATAGCTCGGGGATGAGCAGCTCGGGGGTGAGCAGAGGTATCCACCACAAGTGCAAGCGTCCGCTAAATCCGACCAAGTTATATGTATCCGGATGAGTCGAGTCGTAGTGTATTGCCTGATGAGTCATAACATGCTTGGTTGAGGTGAATGTTTGATACGGCGAAATTATATCGGACTTGATGAATGAAATCTCTTGTGCTTTAGCTTACCCTACTTTTGTTGTTGTGTGTTCTGCCGTATGGTACTCTCCTTTGCGATGATCGCCAACTTGTTGGTGTGAGCAGATGCGAGGAACAACCGCGGACGACAGGGAGGTGATGGTTCCGCTGCATGATCTGCATGGACTGGATCTTGGTTTTCTTTTAGGGCTTTGTCCCATGTATCACGTTATGATTTACTTTCTCTATCAGTATGGATTAGACTTTTCAACTGTAATCTTTCGGTATCGTGGTGTGCCTAGTTTGTAGGGGTTGGGTTAAGGACCCCAAGACTGCTATTTAGCATCATTTGTGTGTGGCGTTTCTTTAATTACGTTTATTAATTAAATGGGACGTTACGTTGTATCTTTTGAACCACAATATATGTTGGATGGTGGTAAAAAAATATTCATGACAATTACATTAAATTTTTATATTGTAGTAAATAAAAATTATTTATACAATTATAGTGAAAAAATTAAAGTATGATTGTAATGAGTTATAAAATAAAAAAAATTAGATAAAATTTATCGAAATAGTATTCTACATGATGAAAATAAAAAAAAAATATTAAAAAATTAACTAATGTATGTCTTATAAACAATTTGGAGACTATTGGAAGGAATCACACAAAGGAAAACAAATCTATAATTAAAGGTATGATAAGATAAAAAATATCTTAGAGATCTAAGAAAACTTTTCAAATATCAACATATATACTCAATGGTTGATAAAAAAAAATGACGCAAAGAACAAATTATAAACATAATAAAATTTTATCATAGATCTTGTATCTTTTAAACTCCAATATATGTTGGATGGTGATAAAAAAATATTTATGGCAATTACATTAAATTTTTATATTGTAGTAAATAAAAATTATTTATACAATTATAGTGAAAAATTCAAGTATGACTATTATGAGTTAGAAAATAAAAAATAATTAGATAAAATTTATCGAAATAGTATTCTACACGATGAAAATAAACAAAAATAAAAATATTAAAAAATTAACAAATGTGTGTCTTATAAACAATTTGGAGACTATTGGAAGGAATTGCACAAAGAAAAACAAATGTATAATTAAGTGTATGATAAGACGAAAAATATCTTAGAGATCTAAGAAAACTTTTCAAATATCAACATATATAAAAAAGTTTTTTTCAAACAATGGTTGAGAAATAACAAAAATTGTTTTAACGAAATAAAAGAGTTCTTCAAATGAAACAAAAATTAATAATAATAAGTAAATAATTTTTTTTATATTACCTAGTAAATGAAATGTTTATGCTATTAAACACTTAAATTGAGATTATTAAACATTCTCATGTGAAAGCAAAATATAAAATAAATAAAAATATTAAAAAATAATAGAAATATTCAAATGTTAGACATAAAAATTTTTTAATTGACATACATCACTTTAACATAATTACATAAAGATTATGATAAGATAAAAAATATATTGGAGATGCAAATGAGTTTCATGACAAACCAAATATTTAGAAGAAATAAAAAATAGAAAGAATATGTATATACGGTTACTTAATTAATTGTGAATATTTTAATAATTTAAACGAGGATGGAGATATGGCGGGGATATATTCATCCCTATCCTCATCCCCATGCTCAATTGAAAAAATCGGGGATTCCCCATACCCATACTCAGTCAATGCGGGGATTCCTCATCAAAACGGGGACGGGTTCGGGCAATACCCACGAGGACGAGTTTATTTGCTATCTCTAAGCACGAGTTTCATTTCATCGTAGAAGAAAAACGATTTCACAAATCTTAAATAAACTCATTAATTTTAAAAAGATTTATTATTTTTATATATTAGGAAAAAAATCTGTACACCACCAAATTTTCTTATTCCTTTCTAACTAATAAGCAAAAAATTAGTTGATTCATTCCAAGTTATTTTATATTTTAAAATGAGAATACTATTTTATTGATGTTTCATAAGTGATAAATAAAAAAGAATGAGATGTTTATGTATCATCATCCTAAAATTTATTGATTATCACATCCATTTTCTTCAATTTTCCAAATATAATTGACGTTGGAATTTTATATTCATCATAGGTAGGGATGGCAACGGGGTGGGGCGGGCACGGGTTTCGCTATCCCATACCCATCCCCGTAAAAAAAATTCATCCTCATCCTCATACCCAAACCCAATGGGTATTAAACTTTTGACCCATCCCCATCCCCACCGGGTAACGGGTATAATCTCATACCCATACCCATACCCATACCCATACCCATTTTCTTACTACTTCAATATTAATTTTAATTAATTTTTATAAAATAATAAAATTTTTATGATAAAGGAAACATAATATTATCAAATATTCAATATTAGAATGATGATTG
>Ga0214543_1010511_pt1 | contig 13651 bp, 2 predicted proteins | sample CNSS2metaG_FD_160094 | JGI IMG/M metagenome (GOLD analysis project Ga0214543, IMG submission 160094) | Root nodule microbial communities from cowpea collected in UCLA plant growth center, Los Angeles, California, USA - CNSS2 | ecosystem: Host-associated > Plants > Roots > Nodule | place: USA...
TATCAAAGATCCGACCGGTCAGAATGAAGAGCAATGAGTTCCGAACCTGCTGTAAAAATTTCAGCCCGATCCAACGGTGAACGAATCCGCAGCGTCGAATTTACTGCGACAGCTCTATGAAAAACGTAAACAGAATTTTCCCTCTACCTCTCCCTCCCCCTCCATGTGTTAGGGTTTTCAGTGTATTCTGACTCTATTGTTCTGCCTCTCTTTTTTATAGCCTCCTCTCCACTAGGTTAAGTGAGACATGGACTTCTTAAATTTTGGGTCTTTTCTCCACATAGGAAGGAAGCTCAATACCCAACAAAACACAATCCAAAAGGGATCAAAAACATATTAGAAATTAAGAATACGTTACTTTTGAGTATTCAATTTTTCAACTTCTTTTGGTATATCAAACCTACCGTCTCCATATATATTTTCACTCATCCATAACCATCCAGTAACGTCTCTGTGGCCAAATAATACTTTTGATCTTAGTTTTTATTTCTCTGAAGAAAATTAATATATACTATTTTTTATTAAGATAGAATTAATTTGTATAGTGTTTTCACATAATTTCTGTAAAGTTTTATTTTTAAATTAAGTATAAGTTAATTTTAGTTCAAAGGAACATTTATTTTATTTTTCCCTATAAAATTGTTAAAATAATTGTTTTAAGCTGTTTTCTTCTGCTACTGCATATATAGGCCAAAAATCTCAGTCAATGGCAAGTTCTAAATTTTCATGTCCTGAAATATTCTATTTTCCATGGTGTGTTTGACTTTCGTTTTTATTCCTGTTTCCGATTACTTTTCTAGTGAGACAAAAGGAAAACGATCAACACTCTCTCACAAAATTGCTAGCCCCACAATATTATAAAATCTAAATGTGATAAAATAACTTCATATACTAATAATCGTTAAGTCAAATTATAATCAATTAAATAAAAAACAATTTATTTGATCTATTAAAAATTATTTAATCTATTAATTAATCCGAAAAGAATACCAGTTTCCATATTGTATAAAAGAAAAAGTATTTCAAAACTAAATAAAAATAGTTAAATTGATTAATTTTAACGAATAATATTATAAATTTAAATTTTATTTCTCTACAACAAAATATTAAATCAACGACAAAATTCTACATATAAAAAAAGTCAATAAATTAAAATTTATAGACCGATTATACAATTTTAGTTATTAATGAATATTTATGCCAATAATAAATTTATAAAATTTTTCAATCAAATATATCGATAAAATTTGTTGGATAAAATAAAGTTTAATTATTGACTAAAATATATGTCAATTATAAATTTATTTGTAAAATTTGTATATAATTTTGAATTATATTAATTAACGTTAAAACTTTTTTTCTTTTAACTTTCATCATTTTATAGTAAAAGTCATCAATAATTTTTTTTTTAATTTATCAGTAATAATCTTTTCTAAATCTATTGGTATTCAATATTTTTTTGAGTAAAAACTTAAATACAATTATCATGAGTATCTTTTACAAATAAAATATCGTGTTGAAGCCATAAAGTAAAAAAGTATATCTGAATTGATATTTGGAATTTTACTTACATGGATATGAAAAAGAGAACATTCAAGATAATCTGAGTTTGAAAGTACACTATAAATTTCATGTATAAGTTAATTCGACAATGAATTTATAGGGATATCTAATAGCTAGTCTTATTCGGAAGTTATTTCAACAGTGAATCACACCGTAATCAAAGCAAAAATATCTTCGGAATATAAACCATAAGGTCGAAAAAATAATAATCATTGCATAATTATTTCTCTTTCAATTTCGCCTAAAATTTATGTTCTGATAAGTTTGTGTTGCTTCTAAAAGCCTACCTCTCTCATGTTACTTTCCATGAAAATAAAAAGTCCTAAAGCAATGTTAACACAATGTAAAAGTGAATTTAACTATACACGAGAAAAAGGTTAAAAAAGTGTACGAGAAACTAATGGAAATTATTTACGTTAATGAATTGAAAATTCTCATTATTTTCTTAAAATATATAAGTGAAATGATGTTCTGATGGTAAGTGTATTTTATTCCATAGAATTTTTGTTTGAACGTAATTGACATGGTTTCATTCTTTACTAGTGGGATCAAATTGACACTTTCTCTACTATACTAACAAAAGTAAAAGCATATGTTAAATAACGTATTAGCATTTTTATAAAACACGTTATTTGAGATGAACCTTTATACTTACGCTGTTACTGTGTGCTTGACTTTTAGAGCTTTAAGGTCTCAACCAAAAAAAGAAGTTTAAACATAGAAAAAGATGAAGCAAATAGTTGCTGAAAGTATAAGAAATTGACATTCTCCATATATTAGGTATATACCGTTACATTTATATGATTATATATTGCTTAATTAAGTTAAGACATACCAAACCTCCGTATTGAATAGCGCAACCTTTTTTGAGAAAGCTTGTGTTCATGCGTGAGGAAAGAGGTTACCCACCTAATTTTCCAATTTTCTATGTATGTGTTCTTAAAGCTTTTCCACAAATAATATATATAACTATACGTAAATAGTTAAGATTAGAAGTTTATTGCTGGTCCTATGACCCATTTTAAGTATGCATTTTTCTGATTTCTTATACTTTATAAAGTAATTTTGTGACTATTGATAAACTTTTAATTTTAATCAATGATGTATGGTTGGGCAAAGCATCTAAGTGAAACAACTTTAAAGACTTACAATCTTGTTACTAGAAATTTAAATATGAATTTGAGTTTCATATTAAATAAAAATGAAGAAAACCATTGTAAAGTTTTGAATTTAAAGATGCAAAGTTATAATAAACTGTGAAAATTTGAAAATCTTGGTAGAATGAATTGGTATATTTGAAAATCAATAATACAAAGGAAAACAAATAATAATCTTTACAACATTTTGTATTGCTATTTGAAATTAAGAAACTTAATCCATTACATTTATTTCAAGAAAGATTATAGTTATATTTTACTGAGTTGTTTTGATTGTATTTACTATTTTTTAGATAACAATTAATTTATAATTTTCACATGAATATATAAATTTACAAAAAAAATTTTTCCAAAAACAGGCCTTTTAAACTATTAATTAATATAAAGTATTCTTATCTAGAGTTACCTTTCCAAAATGTAAAGGTGATATTTTTTTTTTTAGTTTTGTAAATCTTATCGGAATAAGTTCCAACTTTTTGTGAATTTTTTATGATAAACTTTGACTTGTTGTAGATTGAAGTAATGAAAATATTGTTATTAATATATATATATATATATATATATATATTTATATGTATGTATGTATGTATTTGGATTTTTTATATAATAAATTTATTATTTTTTAAAAAAATATTCATAAAGTTAACTATATGTTAATTTCCGTATCTAGTATGTGATGTCAGGTACTTCAACAATTTATTGTATTCATCCTTATTTAATTAAGAAAAAAAATATAAGTATTTTTTGTTTGGGCTATTAGTTAATTATGTAATTTAATACCAATTTCAATTATGTTTTAAGACACAGACAATCTAAATGTTTCTGGTGAAAAAATAAAAGAAGTCATTGAGTAAAGAAAATAAATCCACAAAAATATCTTTGCAGGGACAACTCAAGGATAATAAATCTATTTATTTATTAATAAAATAATTTTATGTTAAATTGTATCATAATCTTAACAAAAATTTATTTTTTGAGTTTTGTAAAATGTAAAAGCATTTTTTAAATTCTTGTAATTAATTTTATCTAATATTTCTTTTTCAATAGATGTCAATTTGTTTATTTTTGTTGAGACATTATTAATATTAAATAATTTGTATTAACTTTAATTTTGAAAAACTATTTTAGTTGAAACAATTAATACTGAAATTTTTAATATTATTTTATAAATTATATGTGTATTTGAAACAAAATTAAATCTATTTTTTTATATAATTAAGGATGAGTTAAAATAATAAAATATGATTCTTGTTGTTAAGAAAATAAACACAATCATAGACTCTTAATAACTTAGAACTTTGAACGCGGTTTCTCTTTCTTAGTAAGAGTTTAAATTTAATTTCTAAATTTCAAATTTTTTTTAAAAATAAAAAAAATTTATTTTAAAATAATTTATTAAAAAAAAAAAAAAAAAATATTTTTTTTATATATATATATATATATATATATATATATATATATATATTTATATATTATAATTTTACAATTAATTTAATAAAGATATAAGTACTTAAAAATAATTAGAGATTTTTTTTATAAAGTCTAAAGGAAGAGTTTTACCTATGTGGACCTTAAGTTAGTCCATGTGTCAGTGCAGAGAAACTAGCTTCTTTTGGATGAGGGGTGTTATTTCATAGCTCGTGAGAATCCTTTATTATTTAGCTAGGTACTCAATGATGTATTCTTGTGTTTTATCTATCTTTTTGGTGGATATAACATTTTTTTTTTGTTGATTCTTTGAAGTTCTAAAAGAATTTATGGTTTATCTATTAATTATTATTAGTGAAAAAATTTTAGTAGGCTAGATCCGATGAATTTTTCTTTCCCCACAGTAAAATGTTTGGGAGTCGACTGATTTCTCTCTTTCTCTATTTTGAGCATCTCTCTATTTGGCCTATTATATGCATAGTATAAAAAGTAGGGTCTTATCAGCTAGTTCTAAAAGTACCGGTTAAGGATAATTAATATATATTAAATTCTACAAAAATACATAAATAAGTGAGATATTAAATAAATTCCGACCTAATAATTATTAATACAATTTTATTTTATTTAAAGGATAAAAATGTCCATAAATATTACATATGTGTGCTTAATATTTTATTTAATGTTCACAAATAAAATTTAAAAAACAATTAAATAATTATATTTTAATGTTGCTAAATATTAAATATAATTAAACATAAAAAAGTTTAAATTAACAGAAAATCCAACAACAAAAATAGTGTTAAACATCTACAAATTTTACAAAAAGAAAAACATAAGAAAGTTTAAATTAACAGGAAAAAAAAACTAGTACTAAAAATTTTGATCATTTTACAAAATAAAAAATAATTAAAGTGTCAATTTGAGACTTTATTGAATTTTCTTTTTTATTTTTTTAGTAAAGACCTTAAAAATTTCAAAATTCTTGTTTTGTATCAGAAAGTTATTGTCTAAATATTTTAAAAGATATTTTTGCCTTTATAAAATTTGTTATATGCATTTATACTATTTTAATTACTGTATTTAATTATTTGAGTTTTCAATGTAAAAATAATGATATCAATACACATTAGTTATTCTTTAACCAGGCCTTTAGAACACTATTTAGTATTTTCTAAAAAGTATTATTTCTTTAAATAAATTATTAATTAATTAGATGTTCATTTAGTGTAATTGTTATTGAAGGAAACAAAGTTTGATAAGTAAAACCGTTATAAATGTCCTTAATTAGATTGAGTTCAGCAATACTCAACAGCTTCCTTGCCCCTCAAATTTCAAAATTGTTAGCTTTTGACTTATACAGTAGTATACAGTTGGCCATCCAAATATGTGAAAAAACAATTTGAAAGCAAAAATGAGGTAAGAAGTTGAAGAATATCTCCAAGTTCACATTTCCTGTGATGTCACTCTCTCTTTGACCACCACAATCAAATGTCAAACATTTTATTTTTCAGTAAAACAATAAACATCTACGTCTCATCTTCTATCTCTAAGTCAATCACATTTTATCTATTTTACTCTTTTCTTTCCACCTTCCCCCAATCTGAAACTAACTTTTTCACAAATTATTTTAAACTTTTATTTTATGTATAAATTAATTTTAATTTATAAAAAAAAGTTTTTTTTTTCTTATCGTTGTTGTTTAAAGGTGTTTGGAAACACTTTTAAATATGTTCTTTCATATGTCTAAATGGAATTTTTAAGATTGACAATTTGCTTTTAGTTTAAAATAACCACATCTTCTGTAAATAAAAATATGGTGTGGAAAATGTCATCATAGGAAAACTAATAAATTTCTCACCTTTTTATTCCATAAAACAAAAATATAAAGTAGTAGAAAAACTGGAGTCTAAACTTTTCATTTGGACATGTATACTCTCACATTTCTTGTTTTTACGTGCATCCACTTTTTCTTCCTTTAAATCAATGTGTTAGGTTGAGAAGGATTAGTTAAAGACAAAATCTAAACTAATTTTATTTAATCTAATTAAGTTCAACCAAATTTATCAAAACCTTTTAAAATCAACTCAATTTCATTAATCAATGAACTCGGATTTTATCATATCTAATATATGGTTTTAAATTAACCCAACCTAATAATTTGATTGAAATTCGGTTCTATGATCATTATATGTAATATAAAAAAAATAAAAGAAAAAGAGATATTATGTTTCTATACAACAATTGTCACTAATAAATAAAAATCTACGTTAATATCTTTTATTTTAAAGTGTATTCAATTAATGTTGATTAATTTAACCTTAAATAAAATATATTTTTAATATATATTAATGAAATTTGTATCAGTTTGATCAATGTTAATAATAGTAATTTCAAAACAAAAACAAAAATTCGTACTAACATTTCCATCTTCAAATAAAATAAAATACCAAAAAAAATTAGAAAATAAAATAATAGAAATGAAAGAGATGGGTGTGAATAAAAGATTAGGAGTGCGAATGAAGCGAAGGAGAATAATACCATGAAGGAAATAGATGAACGTGGATGGACGAAGGAGGTGAATAGGTGAAGATGAATGTAAGGATAGTTACAAATATAATGGAAGAGATGTTATGAGCAAATTTATATAAAAAATGAGATTGGATAATTTTAAATTAGGAGATTGTCATATTTAAATCTAAACCCTTATTAAAAGTAATTTATGATTAATATTTATTATCATGAAACGGCACAAATTCATCAGTTTAAATAAATAAAAATAGTATCAGCTTAAAAGATACTTATATATATATATTTTTTTTACATTTATCTAGTATGATACTACCATAAATATTTTTATTCATTAAAAAAATTAAATAGTTAGTATCGTCATAGAATTGACAAAATTGACTCAACATTAAAAGGACCTAGTTAACATTAACACAAATATTTTTAAAAAGTTAACCTTTTGGGCCATATAGAGTCGGCCAAGCTAACTATTAGCACCCAACATTTAGCGACTTTATTAGTGTAAACTTAATTAACCTTAATCTGACACAAACACAAATACTTATTTATTAAAAATAATTAAAATTAATTTTATACTTTTTAACTTTTATTTAAAAATGAAAACTTTTTGTGTCACATAGCATTGCAATTTGGAAGCTTATTTAATAATTTTTTATATTGATTATAAATTTGTATTTTATTTGAATTGTTGATATCTATTGAATTGTTTTTTCTTAAATCTTAAACACGAGGATTGTCTTTATCTTTTGAATTTCCAGGTGCCAAGATTTGAGACTCCAATATGAGACTTCCAAACATTTTTAATTTTAATTTACTTATTATTTCGTCATTATAATAATTTTATCAATACTGGTGGACCTCAATTCGACCCCTATTGAATAATTAAACCGTAAAATAGCATTTGACCGGTTTAATATGTATACGGTTTTTAAACATATAATTGAACATGGTTCGGACAATATTTATTGAAAATCTCTCAACTATTCTTAATTTTGTCTTAATTTGTCGTGTAAGTATTGTTCAATATCTCATCAACAAAAACCAAGAATAATGATGGAAACCACCAATAAAAAGAGGACCACCTATACAATATCCTCTTAATTAATAATGGTCATCGAAGGATTTCTTTAACAGGCCCTCTTTCTTTTCGTTTAGAAGTAAATATTTTATATTATGTGATAATTGTAGTGGAAACACTGTTCCGTCGTCTGAGAAATTTGAATGAGAAAGTGTATACTTCCTTGAAACGAGTGCAATGAATGAGGAGCAGGTGGAGAATTGTTCCTGCTTCAGAATTATTATTATCTCAAGCAGACGTTGCTCGTGACAACACAATCGAGGCATACAAATCTAAGAAGAAAATGACAAAGTTGATGACCACACCCATGAAAAAAAAAATGAACAACTCAAGATATCGTGCATGAAGGAACATAGGAAGCATCATGTTAGTTAGGGCAATAAGATCTTGCACACTACGTGCCCTATTGGGTGGACCCTGATGTGACCTTACCAGGGGCTTTTTCACTCAAGTCTCTAAAGTTTTCGATTTTATTGTAAGCACTGTGAACTTTTTCGTTTCTCCAACATTTTTTTTCAGTTTTGAAACTCTTATTCTGATAAAGTTTAACGCGTAATCAAATATGAAGCTTGGACGGAAAAATCTACCACTAAAAGAAATTAGTCTCAGCAGAGGTATAGCATGACTGAACATAATCCTATATGACATCTTACAACGTTATACGAAACAAATTAACTGCAGAATATTATTATCTATATTGTGTTAGACTATAATTGATGGTGCAATCAATATTTCAGATTTATGATACACTAACTTCAGAATCTTGCGGCAAAAGGTATGGATGGCACCAGTAATCAGTAATTTGATGACAAACTAATTAAACAACAAAAGTTCATGTGATTGCAGAGTACAAATTAAAAAGGCACTCTTCCATTAATACAAGAGAAAATTGAGCCCTTTCTATAAACATATTTTTTTCTACATTTAACTAGCAATGAATCAGATGAATTTTTCGTACGATAGATTAACTAGCAATAAAACCAGTACTTTGTACATTGAAACTTTTTATTTGTAGTTTTCCAAATTCAGAAGTCTATCATAATCCCCATGTACGTTCATGGGAATGTTGCTGCTTCAAAAACACAGAACAAGAAAAAAAGGCTTTTAGTTTGTTATTCTCATCTCGATTGTATCGAAAATCTTCAAACGTTGGACCAACAGGTCAACCCACAATAACTTAAGAAAAAAGAATCCATTCGAACCATATGTGTAGGCACTTTAGGAAATTCAATGAACTTTACCTTGTGCTTAAACGACACATGCCCTACCTAATCCTGGTTTTCGTTATACATATCTGCCAATAATTAAAGTTCTCCGTGGCTGAAATATACCAAAGTGTAATCTCTAGGTAACTTCTTTTCACACAGTCATTTTTCCGTGTTACATGTTTCCCATTTGTTTTCTAATTAAACGTAATTGAAAAAACCATTAAATGATGACATCATTTCTTGAATTCGCGTCCCATTTTCACCTATAAAACCAAATATCACGATACCAATTAAACTATGCAGTACGGTTATAAGCCCTAACATAGTTTTTCTCTGAAACCAGACCACCTTAACTGTTCACTATTCTTTGTCCAGGAACATATAACCGCTGTGTTTCTGCATTATGGGAAGATCACCGCGTCGTGAGGAGATTAGTGGTGTGAAGAAAGGACCATGGACACCAGAAGAAGATGAGAAGCTGGTTGATTATATCACCAAACACAGCCATGGCAGTTGGAGAACACTTCCAAAGCGTGCAGGGCTGAATAGATGTGGTAAGAGCTGCAGATTAAGGTGGACAAACTATCTGAGGCCTGATATCAAGAGAGGCCAATTCACTGAAGAAGATGAGAGAATTATCATCAACCTTCATTCAGTTCTCGGAAACAAGTATGTACATGTTACGTTCCTTAGTAAATTTACCTTAGTTTTTGAGGATTCGTATGAGAAAGAATCAAACAAATTTGTTTTTTTTTTTTCTTGTAGGTGGTCGAAGATTGCGGCTCATCTACCAGGACGAACTGATAATGAGATAAAGAATTATTGGAACACTCACATAAGGAAGAAGCTTCTAAAGATGGGCATTGATCCAGAAACTCACAAGCCAAGAACAGACTTTAATCACCTCATGAGTCTTTCTCAGTTGCTTGGCATGTCAAACTTGAGCAGTGTTATGAGTAGTACTTGGGGCAATAACAATCTTGGTTTGCAACCAGACATCACTCAGCTAGCAAAAATTCAACTGCTGCAAAATCTCTTGCAACTTATGAACAGCAATTCATTTGTTAACATGGGTAACCCTTACCTCTTTGGCAATCCCAACCTGAACCCTTTATTTCTGAACGGCACAAACCCCCTCCAAGCTAAGGAGCCTGTGGTGTTGAGTGGTAGTGAAAGATTTGGTAACCCTAGTGTGTACTCTCAAGCACAAAGTGAGTGCTCAAAATCATTGGCAGATGTGGAGGGTGGATCCATTCCACAAGATCTTGATTACAGCAAAATTAGCAGCATCAACACCAATCATTCGCGGGAAAATCAAGAAGAAAACCCTCTCCCTGCATTAGTTGCTGCCTCTCCGAGGATGGGAACCTTAAACCAAATGGACAGTGGTTGTGGTAACTTAGCACAAACGAACGCAGAGTCACCTTCGAACACATTCTTTGATGATTGGGAGAAGTTGCTTGATGATGAAAGAAGCGGTTCCTATTGGAAAGAGATTCTAGAGTAAGACCTTATTCTCTATTGCTTTCCTTTTCTTGGTAGCTCTAGGTTTTACCTGCTTCCACCTTCTGAGAAAAATGTTATAAATGTTGGTACATTTTAAGCTTTCAATTAGTTATAAAAGTGATAACGTTTTCCATATATTTATTTACCTTGCCTCAGTTAAGCTGATATTTTCTTTTTTATTCTGCAGATTTACACCCACTTCTGCATCACCGATTATGTGGTAGAAGAATCATTGGTTCTCTTTCAGGACGATCCCATCAATTCATGGATATATATTCCGTACCCAAGAGATACGAAGTTTTATTCATTCATGGTTTTTTTTTTCTTTGTAGATTCATTTCTCTTTTAATACAGTACATGGGTATACTAAACATACATATATAAAAGATTCAAGTACATGCATATTTATATAATATGGAGGGTTGCATACATACACACATATATTTAGCTTTATATATTATGTTCTTAGAAACAACCCTGTACTTTACTAGATTGGTTCCATTTTCTAAAGTAAAACACCTTTTATAAGGAATTCTTTTAATGTCTCTTCTAAAATGTGGTGACTTTATATATGACTTAGGGTTTTTTCTTCTTTGCTCCTATAGAAATATGACAAACTGAAAATCCTCTAGGCCTTTTCTACAGTGATGATGGTCCAGTTAATCTATCAAGTTATGCATCTGACTTTTAGTGTGTGATGTATATATAAGTCAACCCTGTCACCACAATTTCTCGCCGACTAAAGAAAATATTGCTCTCTTAAGTATCACATCAAATGATGAAGATGTAGAAGATTGGAAGCTAATCCAAATGACAAATTGTCGTTGGAATTATTAGATTTGTCCAGATTCCTGACCAATGTTTGGTCAGATTAATTGGTTTAAGTCTAAAATAAGACAAAAAATAACGATAAAGAAAAAAAGAATGCTGCAAATGTAACCACCCCTTTGTTTTCAAATTTACTAAAGAAAATTATAATTATCCGATAATGTTTTAGGTAAGGGATTAATGAAGGAGACGACACAAGTTATCCTTCAAAAGCTTTGTTTCTAGAATAATAGGGACTTTATTTACCACTTATTTGATTCTGAGAAGAAAGCTCATATCTTTATAGTCATATTCGTTTGAAAGCAAGAGATAATGCCACCAACTATTAGATGATGCGATTTTTAAAACAGATAACTAAGATAATACATACATATCATATGTACTCCACAATTTAAATTTATAATACTTCTATGTGGTAAAAATACTATAGCACTATATTATATGAATGCGATTTAAGATTCTGATAGTGGTAGCAGTGTTCTGGCAAATTCAACAGTGGCCTTCCTCCATTTTGTGTTCATGTCAGGTTGACGTTGACTTATAAGAGGTTAATGAAAGATGATGGTCTAAGAGTTGATTTTACGTCACTGACCATTGTTGTCGAATATTTCTTAACCATGATTATGAGTGGCTATGTTTTAAATCATAACGGTTGGTGGAAAATAGCATCTTGTAGTTTGTTTCCTTTCATCTTTGCATGTTTTTTTACCATTCAGATCTGGTGTAATTTCATTATAAAATTACAATAACGGTGCAAGTTAAAAAAAAATTGAACTTGAACAAGCTGTGTCAATTTGGCATGAAATTCAAAACGAGAAACTTATATCATGCCGAAGCGACTTCAATGGGATGAACTTAAGCAAAGTTGAAGTCGCTTGAGATTTGATTAAACTTAATAATGAAATAAACTGAAATTGTTATAGCATGACATAACTTCAATTCATTTTATTACAACAGTGAAATCGTCATACTATGACACTATTTCTATTCATTTCATTATTAAGCTTAATTAAAGTTGTCACAAACGGTAATAACTTTAATTTTTTTACATAAATCAAATTAATACGACTTCAATTCATCCACGTTGAAATCACCTCAGCATTACATAACTTTAATTTAAAGTCACACAAGATTAGCATGACATGTCTAAGATCGAATTTTGTTTTTATTAGTTACATCAATCTTGTAATTTCATTTTGAAATTACACCAAAATGATTGAAAATCCTCTTTTACATGTAAATTGTTGGTTTTCAAAAACGGCTACCGAGGTCTTACTTCACAACATCGTGGCGTGTAAGCTTGGACTATGAGGAAAACAATTTGTACGTATTTGAGATAGGCTAGAAGGTTTTTGGGATCTAGTTTGAGTTTTTTTAAAGATTTATACAAATAAGGATATATTATTTATGTCTTGCTTTTTTCTTTTTCTCTTTTTTGTATTTTTTGTACACCAGTCGGGACAACTCAATTATCTTATATTAATTTATTTAATTTTCTTAAAAACAAATATGAATGTGATATGCAAAATGATCTTTGTACCTTTAATAATATGAAAATGTGATTATTTTAAGAAATTAATTCGTATTTTTGCTACCTTTTTAAAGATAAAATATATATATACATCTATTATTGTCCAAATTTAATTGAATTCGCGTTGGTGATTTATTTTATATTTGATCAAAAGAATTATGAAGTCTAATTAGTTTATTTTAATTATTTTCCTTAAACCTCATTAAATCAATTAATCCTATTAGAGTTTAAGAAAGATTTGTTGCGACTTTAGAAAATCTATAGAATAATTAACAATAAACACATTTCTTAAAAATATTATAGAAAATTCGAAAAATATAAAAATTATACTAGTGCATCAACACAGAAATAAAAGAAATTAATATTTTTTTAATATTTGGAGATATTAAAAATTACCAATAGTTTTTTTGTCCACCGGTGTAAAATTCTTCTTTTAATTGTGTTGCAGTGTATAAAATTTTAAACCAATAGTTTTCCTCCATCTGAAAGTCATGTATGTTTCTTGGGATTATATATTTCATCACATAGATTATATAGTGATTGAAAAATTATGATTTTATATTTATGACATTAATTATATATATATATATATATATATATATATAAAAGATATAATATTATTTTTAATATTATTTTTACTCTAAAGACCTTAAAATAATAATATTATGAATTTTTATTTTTATATAATATTTAATTTGGTCTATTCTATTTAATTATGTTTAACTTATATCAGGTGTTTAACACTACTCGTAGTGTAATGTCAACAAGTATTTTAGTATTTTGTGTTAGATGATTTTTTTTTTATATAACAGTGGTATTTAGAAAA
>Ga0214543_1010516_pt1 | contig 13645 bp, 7 predicted proteins | sample CNSS2metaG_FD_160094 | JGI IMG/M metagenome (GOLD analysis project Ga0214543, IMG submission 160094) | Root nodule microbial communities from cowpea collected in UCLA plant growth center, Los Angeles, California, USA - CNSS2 | ecosystem: Host-associated > Plants > Roots > Nodule | place: USA...
AGTTATATATTTATATATATATATATATATATATATATATATATATATATAGATAATGTTGCAAGTTTTATGTCTTCTCTTAATGGTTGAGGTAAGGGAAGTATTTCATCATTTTATCTTTTTATTATTTATCATATATTTATAATTTTTTATTTATTTATATATTTAAATTATTTTTATATTTATTTTAAAGTGAGGTGCTTTTAAATCTATATTTCTTTTTAGTTATGCTCATTTATTATTTAATTTATATTTATTGTAATGGTCCTCTTATTTTATTTATATTTAAATTTAGTTATCCACGAATCTTATTTATTTATTTTTATTTATCTCTATTTACACACTGCTTCTACTATAACGTCCTATTTAATAAAGAAATTTATTAAAATGAAACATCATACAAAATGATGAAAAGACATTGTCATGGAGTAGAAATATCACTCCCTACGGTTGTCCATAATACTTAGAAGAAAACTAAGACACACCACGATGTCATTAACAAAACGAGATAAAAGTTTAACAGTATTCCAAATACACGCTTAAGAAGCAAGATAGTACATAGGCCACAGTGCCTTAAAAGAAAACTTGGAGCAAGGGGATCCAACCCAAGATAAGCTACGTAGCGGAGTTTCCATCACCTTGAGGACCACGAGGAGTTCCCACATCTGCTCACATCAATAAATTGGTGATCATCACAAAAGGAGAAAGCCACACACAAGACACACAAACAAACAGAAAGGGTAAGCTAGAGTGAAAAGAGTTTTATCATACAATTTAGCATACAGTTTACAAGTCAAAGATACATAAATCAACCAAACATGTGATAGCAGACAATACAAGACTCTAAGACTCCATTATCTGGATACATATAATCAGTCAGATTCACTAGATGTTTGCACTTATGGTGGCCTCTACTGCTCTACAGAGCCATTGCCAATGGGTTTCACCCTACCACGCACAAGGTTAGCCTTCAAACATCTAAGGCCATTATCCTGCCAAAGACTAGGGCCTCTTGCTACTCTCACCACTTGAGTCAGTATACTCTACATGAGACTAACTGAGTCTTTAGAGTTTTAGCATGCAATCCTTACTTGAATCCTTACTAATTATATAATGAGGCACCACTACGAACCTTCGTGGAATTACGTCTTAAACCATAAGGCATCACCATGAGATCTCACCAAGAGATTCATGGAATTACGTCCTAAACCATGAGGCACCACCATGAATCTCACCAAGAGATTCATGGAATTACGTCCTAAATTATACCATAATCATGTCTCACCAACCAAGCATAGATTTATCATGCATACCAATCTCATGCCAATATACAACCAACATCCAATCAGATTTCATACGCATAGTCATACCAAACTCTTCAATTCCAGCCCATAAATCATTTAACACATGCATATTCACCCAATTCATGCTTTAACAGAGTAACTCAATCATACATATGACCATCAACCAAAAATAGAGGAAAGAACAGTCATAGAGCAAATACCTGTACCAGTCTCGCTCAGGCGAAATGGGTCTTTCGCTCAAGCTACACACCCTCGCTTAGGTGAGACTACCAACAGAGAGCTCTGCAAGATTTCGCGAGTTCTCGCTAGGGCGAGCACTCCTCGCCTGAGCGAGACAACCCGTCGCCCAAAGGTGAGGTTCCTCACTTGAGCTACAACTACAGCGAAACGCACCAGGCTCCCACTAGTTCTTGCTTAGGCGAGCCTCTCTCGACTGATCGAGATAGTACCTCGCTCAAAACGAAAGCTCTCTGCCTGAGCGAGAGTTCGAGCAAGAACCAGGGTGAGGTTCTGCTATTCTCGCCTAGGCAAAACAAGCTCGTTTGGACGAAAATATCAGATCTCGCCACTGTTCAAGCACGCATCAACATACTTTTCATACCAAACCACATTTTCCAAGCATTTCATACAACCAAAGCAGCACTCAACTCATATGGATACGAAATAAAGCTGAAACAAACAAGACATAGTAAAAAGCACGTAAACCCTAGCTTCCCTTACCTTAACAGAAGCTACTGCGAAGGGGGTGTAGGCATAAATAGAAGGCACACAGCTCCAAGAACAGTTTTGTGAGCTGGAAACAGTAACACCAAAGCAAAGATAGGTTACTACGGTAAGCCCTGGTTGGAACCACGAAAATCGAGTTGGAAAAGAAAGAATATGAGTTGGAAAATAACTTACATGGAGCAGAAAAAGGTTAAGCTAGCTTGACAAAGGATGGGGTCAAACCCTAACAAAGCTCGTTGCTGTAGCGTTAGAAGGGAGGAGGGAAGTTATTTTTTGAAAGTGGGCAAAAATGAGAGGGTTAGGGCTGGTTTAGGGGTTTTAGGCACTCTATGGGCCAGCCTTAGGTCCAACAGACCAAGGTAGGCCCTTAAACTTTAGGGCATAATTTAAGTGGGCCTTACACCTACTATTTATTTTATATTTATATCCAGTTTTTTTCACTCAAATAATTTTGTTTTTATTTAAATCTACGTAATTTCTAATTTCTATCTTGAATAGCGGATATTACTAAAGATGAGATGTTCTTTGGTTATTTTTGTTGGCCATTTTGAGACTCATTTATCCTGACTAGCCACTATAAAATATAATACATTTATTATAGTTGGAGTTGTAAACCTTGGGAATTTAAATGAGTTGTTAGCCCATTTATCCTCATTAACCACTGTAAAATATAATACATTTATTATAGTTGGAGGTGTAAGCCTTGAGAATTTAAATGAGTTGTTATCTCATTTATCCTAACTAGCCACTACAAACTATAATACATTTGAGTTTACATAAATTTTGTAAAATAATTACAAAAGGTTAATTATGAATGATTTACTGCATAGAATCCGTATGTGACATTATTTGAGTATGATTTGGGTTAATACTATGTGAAGAACTTTTATTTGCTTTATTTGTTCCAGTAAAATTATAAGTTCACTAGCTTACCTTGAGTGTTTTATGGATGTGGTTTTCACCTATGATGATCATATATCTATATCGATATACGTGAGTAGATTGTCATGCAGGTAGTATTGAGTTGGTGAATATGAATGGACGCATGTATATATATGTATATGTTTAGTATCAGTGGTGCCTCATTGATGTTAAATGTTTTATTTTTGAAAAAATCAACTTATAATGTTGAAGGATTGTGACTATGAATACTTAATATATAACTTTACACTTATGTACCAATGATTATTATTTATATAATTATTTAAATTGGTATGATTATAAATAGTAAACATTCGCTTAAGTTTGCATTTATTTAAGTTCGCATCTCACTTAAATCTGTATTTGGAAGAGAAAATTTTCAGATCAATAATTTGTGACTTTATTTTCAAAATATTTTGTTGCATTTTGTTATATATATATATATATATATATATATATATATGAATAAAAAAAGAAGTTTGTCTTATAACATATCTCTTATATCTATCATGGTATCTTTCTTATATTTTTCACAATCTCTACAAATTCTCAGAACTCATAATATTTGATAGTGTGATTATATGACTTATCATTTTATAGTGTAATATCACTCTTAAAGTTTCATAAATTCATATCCCAATTAAGTTCACATTAAACATTTAAGATTAACTTAAGGCAATGTTTATTATACTACGGGATTAGTTACTGTTATTCTTTTAATTATGTATTTTATATGACTGAATATTCGTTGATTTTTTCAACAATTAATATTTTAAAAATATTTTAGTTCGTTATTTTCAGTATATTTTTCCGCGCTATTTTTTTTTTGTTAACGATATTTAAACTCGAACTGTTACTTAAAAAAAAAGTCAAATTGAATCCAATTTTTATAGGAACAATACTTTCGAAATTAAAATTTGAAAAATTAGGAATTATTCACTAATAATAATTAATAAAACTAGATTTAAGGAAATAAACTATATATATAATTCTTATTTCACTATTGTAAATACTACTGTTACTAATTTTAACTTTCCAAATCACTAAGATACTCCATCGTGACATCATAATCTTATACAATAAAACATTTATTATTTATTATATAACCAAATTTTCTTTTCTTTTCTTTTTTTCCGATGTATTATTATTTGATTTGAAATTGCTCTTTCACACTTACCTGATTAGCAAATCACAATCAAAGTCTCTTCCATATTCCAATTCCAAAGTCCAAACCCTCCAATTCTGCAACTATAAATTCCCTTTCTTTAATTCTTCTTCTCTTCACTATTTCACTTCTCTTCTTCTTTCATTCCTTTCCCACTTTTTTGACTCCAAAAAACAAAAGACAAAATCAGAAGAATAATCTCGTAGCCACTGCAACTCACCAAACAAAAGAGAAAGAACAAAAAGACACCCTTTTTTTATCATAAGAAGTTGCACTGTGACACCATCATCATCATGAGTCCCGTTCCTCGAGAAGAACCAAGCTTAGATTTCAGACCCTCTTTTGTTCCTAAAATCGTCAATGAGTTTCTCTGCCATCTTTCCTCCACCCCAAATCCCTGCAACAGGATGTCCCTCCTCCAGGAATTTCTCACCAGATTGGAACTTGAATTGGTCAAGATTCAAGCCTTCAAACGCGAACTTCCTCTCTGCATGTTCCTCTTAAACGATGGTTCGTTTTTTATTCAATTATAAACCACTTTTTGGACGTCAAACCAATGTTGGTTTGGATTAGTTCGTAAAGATAACACTTATATATCACATGAACGTGATTTTCAGTTCTGTTTTCGATGGCGGGCTCTGTTAGTGAGAAATTTGAAGTGTTTTTTTTTAATGAACTCTTGTACCTGTGACGATGATGATGAGTATTCGGGACATGACTAACTCGCTGAAACTTTTCTTTTACGCTGATAAAGATTATGTTTTGATGGATTTTGACAGATGGGTTGTGTTTATTTTCTCTTCAATACATTAATATCAGCACTGTTCTTGCTTTTATGGTAACAGCAATTTCAGCTTTGAACGAAGAGTTAGCGAAAATCAGAACTTTCAAGTCTGAGCCTGTTTTGGAGGAGTTCATTCCTCTGAAGACTCTGAAGAGAGAGTACGAGGAGAAAGAGGATAGTGAGAAGGAAGAGAAATACAGGGACAAGAATGATTGGGTGAGTTCTTTCCAGCTTTGGAACACAGAAGATGAAGCTCATTGTAATAGGAACAATGCATATAGATCGGAGCAGAAACAAAAGAAGGTAGTGTTACAGAGAGATTGTTATGTTTGGGGTGGGTGCTGTAAAGTTAATGATTTTAATTTTGTTTGTTTTGTGTTATTTGGCCATGGCAGAGTAAGGAAGAAGAAAGACAATCCATGGAAAAGGACTATTTCCAACATGGTAGAAATAGAAATGTAGAGAGGGGATTTGCCATGCCTTTGTCCACTTATCTTTCAACAGAGGAAGAAGGTGTTGTGGATGGACTGTCTCTTAGGACACCTGCAACTGCAGTGAAAAACACAAGGGAGGGACGTGGTTCCAGAATCAGCTCTTGCAGGGTGGTTTCCTCCGCCACTTCGCCCCTGCTTCTGCCGCAAAGTGGCAGGAAACAAAGGAGGTGCTGGTCGCCGGAGTTGCATCACCGCTTTGTTAAGGCATTAGAAGAGCTTGGAGGCTCTCAAGGTAGGAGATTAAAACTAACATAACATCAATCTTATTCAGGCACCTAACTAGTACAATACAACTATTTTTGCTTCTTAGAATAGGAGTTAGCATTTTGATTCATGGAAACTGTGGGTGGGTTATTAAATGGATGAATTAGGTATTTGATGCTTGAATTGTGTGGATATGAAAATAAATATTTTATTTTTTCAGTTTGGATCAGCCAAGAGACATAGGAAACTGTACATATTGCATTGCATATATATGTTATATGGTCACAGTGAAAGTTTTTTTTACAAACAGAGTTGGATTTGGATCATAATCATGTGACATCTTAGTTCATAATTGTCTAATCTTTTTGTTATTTCATTGAAGCAGCTACTCCAAAGCAAATTAGGGAACTCATGAGGGTTGATGGCCTGACCAACGATGAAGTAAAGAGTCATTTACAAGTGCGTTCATGTTGTTCCATTTTGTTCTTTTGTTTTTTTATCATCAAATGTTAGTCGTTAATATTTTGTTGACGGAGAACTGAACCTAGAATCTCTCACGCCCTCCCTTCCAAAGCCTCCAACCAATCTTATAGTTCCTGAATGTTAATGGAGGAGTTGAACCAACAACAACCTTGACCTTTCTTTCAACTTATAACTCGTAACACATTGTTGTTTGTTATTGCAGAAATATAGACTTCATACAAGGAGAGCTCCAGCTGCTACAGCTGCAAATTCTAGCAACTCTGGTGCAGATCTTGGAGGCTTGTGGATGCACAAAGAAGCATTGAAGGGTACAAGTTCTTGTTCTCCTCAAGGGCCTCTCCAATTCGCTACACAATCTGGGGAAGCGACATCCACAACAGAAGGTGACAACATGATAGATGATGATGTAAAATCGGACTTATAACTCTGGAATGTCACATTCAAAACAAAAACATGGAAAAGGTGATGTGTACATGTTTTCTCACCGTGAATTTTGCAGATAAAATTAGAGGAGTTTCACATCTGCTCAAGAACAACACATGATTTCATAAAAGATGATGGATCTTGGGAGAGAGGCTTTTGAAATTTTGAAGGACCAGTTTTCCTTCCATCCCATGAGTTTTGATATGATACTCTGAGGAAAGAATAAGCTTTTGCACATAAAGAAGCAGGAAAAGTTCCATTTTCCAATATCACAATGATCATTCATTTCTTCTTTTTCCACGAAATCATTATAGAGCTGAAGGAGAAAACTCCGACATGTCTCTGAAGGGATTTCTGCAGTTATAGGTGGATTTTGAGTTTCATGATTTCATGGTTAACTTAATTAGCTTAGATTATCCATGTCTGAAAACGTGTACTGATTGTAGCAGAGTCAAAATAAGCTTATGCTGTAACTCCCAGTTTTGTTCTCTATCTTGTGTATTGTAATAATAGTGGTAGGATTGTTCAGCTTTTAACTTGGAATACCTTGATTGATGTTCTATCAGTGTTGGAGGCAAGGTAGGTTATGAAATTTCTCATCAGGGTTAGTTGTAAATTTGCCATAATAGCTAAGGAGTGAGAGATAAAAAAGAAAAAAAAACTTAGATACAATTTTGTATACAAAGTCCACAAGACTGCCAGAAAACTTGTTAAAATATGATTTTGATAATAGGAAAAGAAATATTGTTAAAGTCTACACACTGATATTTAGTATTTGGTTCAACTTATTTTAAAGAAACAGTTGCTATCTTTTTGCAGTTTTGTGAAAGATAAGGAATAATTGGTGATGGTATATGATCATCTCTCGTTCAGAATCTAAGTGTAAGTTTAAAAATGAATAAGAAAGTTAGACAATATATATAATAAAAGATCATAAATTCATGGTTTAAAATTTTAAATGTTATGAGTTTTTGCATAAGGAAGATGGTCTCTTCATTATCAAATTATATTATCTTTGTCTCTAAGATACTCTTTCATCATTAAGTATTAGGATTGCTGTCTATGTTTAATTTAATGGCATATCCATACTCCAAATTCAGGTTATAATTAAAATTCTTGTGCAGGTTAGCGGAAGAGGAATTTATTTGGAAGGGGAAAAATCTATTTATTTCTATTTCGAGTACAATTTTCATCTAACAAATTATTACAAGAAATAGAAGTCACATGAGAGAATAATGTTCTCATTCTCTCTGATTTCTTTTTTTTTTTTTTTTTTTTTTTATCTTCAATTTGCATCATCACAGTGGACCTCATACATTGGCATCCAATGAATTTAATTGGCATAATTCAATGCCATATTAAAAGTTAAAAGTTTTAGTAAAGGAAGAAATTTATTGATGTTTGTGTTATACTAAAACTAAATGAAGCAAATATCTAGCATACACATATTAAGATGTTACAAAATATATATTAAGGATTACTCTTTGTATTATCTTAATTAAGTGTTAAAATAAACTTTTAACATTTATTATTTTATTCATTAAAAGTGGGTCAAATTTAGGGTTATAGTATACCACCAAAATAGAAAAAAGATACAACGATAGTTGTAAGAAACAGCCACCAAGTCATCCCTTAGAATATCAACTCAAAATTATGAAGCAAATTTTCAACCAAACTCCACTGACCAGACACCAACTAATTCCAATCTTTGAATCTACTCACTGAAATTTTTAATATTGATAACAATTTTAATTTTTTTGTTTGTATGAGTTCTTCATTCTTTTTCATAATTAGAACATATGATAGTACGTGTGTTTTGCGTACACACTTTAATAATTATTAAAACTTACTTTTTAATATCAAATTTCACAATAATATTTAAAGCATTAGATCATCATTGTACTATGATAGTTTAGTTGTATGTAAGTTATTAGAAACATTTTTCTTTTTTAATGGTAACTTATTTAAATTAAACGATCATTTAAATCAATTAGGACTTCAAGTTGTTATTATAATTCTCAAGATAAAATGTTGTTTTTTATTCACAAGTTGTTAATAACATGATTTTTTTAGTAAAGAATAACTCATGCATATTTATTTCCCATCTAAATAGCATTATTGGATTCTCTTGATCTAAGTTTATCCATTTACCTAAACCTAGTCATGATGGTGTAACAAAACCATCATTTTCTGATTTCTTAAGAAAGAGATGCACTTGGTTTCAACTTTCAATGTTTATCTTGTTGAAGGTGTGTGACAAAACAGTCTCTTTCAAACAAAATAATAGAGAAGAATCTTGCAGAGCCAAGGAGCCCACTAGCTCATAACTCCAAACTTATATACTTATAATATTCTATAATGATCAATTCTAAGGTTAATTACAATACTTTAAGATGATTTTTTAGAAAATATTATATATTTATATTTTTGTAAAAAAATCATTTTAAAAATCTATCATTATTATTAACAGAAACCATACTATATATAGGGAATTTTTTTTATTCTTTTCAAAACATTGTAGAAATTAAGTTTCTCAAAGATGTCAATCAATTTTTGGCATGTAATTCTTGCTAACATAATTTGAGAAGACTAAGAAAAACCTATCAAATGCTCAATCATAACACAATTGGTATAGTTATGCGGAGAATAGAATTATTATTAAATTAACATTCAAATAACCAAATCACATGACCAATAAATAAAACAAAAATGTGTGTAGGTCTAGATAAATAAGGTAGGTCCCACCCTAGAAGAGGTCATTTCTTGAAGATTCTCATACCACCCATTTCATACTTATCTATCGTAGCAGGTTTCTTATTTTCATTATATTATCATGAGTAATTTACACAAAAAAAATTGACTACAAACTCTTCAATCATTATTGTTTTTCATAAAATTTGATCTTAAAATTTGATGGAGATATCAATTCAATTATAGATAAGAGAGATTTATAATGTACGATAGATTTCCAGTATACATGTGAATGCAGATCTAGTTTTATATAGGGAAGTTAAATTTAAAGTTTATTTTAATTAATATTAAAGTCATTTAAACTATTTAATGAAATCTATTGTTTGTTGATTTATCATGTCATTTATTATCATGTTGTTCTTAAACATCTATTTATATCTAATTTTATAATCTAAATATACATATCTCAACATAAAATCCCATATTAACAAAACAAATTTATAATATATTACAAATAAGGTTTTATAAACCAATTTTATAAAGTTAAATTAAACATATTATTCATAAAAGAAAATCTTATTTTAAAAGAGCAATTCAATTTTAAGTATGGTAAAATATGTTAATATTTTATATGTTATAATATAGGATATAAGTGAATATAAATTTCATTTTATAAAATTAAGTTAGATTTAAAATTTATTTTAGTTAATAATAAAGTCATCTAAATTTATTCTAATAAAGTTTGTTGTTTGTTGGATATATTATGTTATATACTATTAGACTGTTCTTATAAATATATTAATTTATAATTTAGATGTATATATATTTTAATATGAAATCTCATATTAACAAAATAAATTTACAATATATTTCAGACTTGATTTTCCAAACTAATGTTATAAAGTCAAATTAAAATAAAGTTTATCATAAAAGAACAATTCAATTTTAAGTATGGTAAAATATGTTATGGTATGAATAGAAAAGAAAACATAAGATATTGTACACGCAACACTATGAGTATGAACAAGGAAATGCCACCAAAAAGTGTACACGTTGAGATGCGTTTGGCAAAACAAAAGCCAACTACCACCCACCAATCACCAGTACATTTCAAATATATATTAATTTCTATACCTAACTTGTAGATACCTTATCTTAGCTTGTCCCAAAATCTATGTGAAATTTGATTTGTGTTTACGTGCTCTCAGAATCTTTGCGATGGAACATTCACTAACAGTTGAATTTACTTTAGTTGTTAATTATATTATTGTTCAACTTTTTCCCTAAGGACAAAAAGAACCTTGTCTTTTGCAATGGTACCATAATTGCTTTGAAAACGTGTGTTAGCGATTTTCTTTTTTATTTGTTATAAATTTTTAAAATAATCAATGGGGATTGAAAATAATTACAAATATTATTTTAATTAGAAGTTATTTGAATTTATGGTTGAATAAACGTAATTGAGAGAAAAAACCCCACTGAATTAACCCGCCAAATTTCCTAACAAAAATTAGTCATTAGAAAATTGGTGGATATTTGTTATAAAGGAAACTATTACTATTCTTTTTTCCGTTAATATGATTTTTTTGGTTAAATCTCTAAAGGGAAACCACTAAATTATTTTGCTCCAAGACTATAATATAAAATAAAATATAAATTATTATATATACTTAAACTAAGCCATAGACTAATCTGTAAAAGATCTCTCATTTACCTAAACTAATTTCAACTAGTGCATAATTTAATTGAAATACATAAAAATATTCTTTCTGATAAATATTTAAAAAAAAATTAAGTACATACCCTAATAATTGTTTTTGAAACAGGTTGTAAAGCACATTTATTCCTCTGCAAGCTGGAAAGTTTGGCTTATTAGATGCAGTCAGCTAGGATAACTTTTATATATATATATATATATATATATATATATATATATATATATATATATATATATATATATATATATTACATAAAGTTTTAGAAAAAAATGATTTTTGTACTCAATAATTTAGATTGTCTAAAGAATTAATATTTAAAAGTTATAACTGTTGTCCATAATAAACTTATGTTACTTTTGAATCAATAACTCATTAATTATCTAATTAATATATAACACTTTCCTTTAACTCAAATTAGTAATAAACTTTATTTCTATCGTATCTCTATTTTTTTTAAAATATCTGTTATTTCTCACTACAAAAATTATGAATTTTAGTGGAGGTTTATTAAGAGAGGTTAGGATAACCTCAACTAATTTATATGAATATCAGAGGTTCCTGAAACCCTTGGTATGTATCGGAGGTTTTCTAAATGAATCGTCGGAAATCACATTTTTCTTTCATTTTTATGGGATCCTCTTTTCTTAGTTTTCAGTACATTGTATTATTTTGCATGACCTAACAAAGGGTTTCTTCTCTTCATCTCCTTCATCTCTCGATTTCAGCAAACGTGGTCCTCTCGTAGCTTTCAATTTCTCTGCTTTTGTCTTCTCCGATCGGCTTCAATCACAATTTCGAATTGGTAATGACTTTCAACTTTTCTTTCACTTTCATCTTAATTTCTCACCTCCTCTTTCATCAAATTCGTACTGCGTTGTGCGATTGCAAGTTCAGCGGTTGTGGTTTGTACGTTGCCTTCAGGTTCAGTAGTTTGTGTTACTTTAGAGTTGTGTGTTGTGTAACATCTTTAAGGAATATTACCAATTTTTAATAAATAAATAGGAAATGAAAATAAAATCTCATTTAATATGATATCATTTCCCAATATGGGAAATAAGAACTTTAATATAACATAATTCTTATGTTTGCAATTACAGTATTACAAAATCCATCAAAATTCCACATAATAAATTTTACATCAAAGTCTAAATATAAAAATCCTTTCAAAAACCTAGGTAGCCCCTACACTCCGCCTCTAAGCATCTCCTGGCCCACCTGTCAAATCATCTGCTCCCGGATAACAAGTTATTCGATCATAGCCACACACACACAGAAAGGGTGAGCTATGCACAATATATAAAAATATACATGAAATAAATATGCCACCCATCCCAAAAATAACATGACTAAATATTTCATTGTTTTCAAATTACCCATCCATGATCTCATAGTCCTTCATGAGTCATATACATGAACTAGGTCTTGGGACTTCACTGTGCTCCCACGAAACTAACCCATTCGTGGTCCAACCCTATGAGCCTATCCTGCTCATAGTCCTGCCCTACAGACTCCTCGTCTGTAGTAAATCATCCTAGCCTTCTTAACTTGGACACAAACACGCATGCAATCACCATACTATGGACTCCTCGCCCAATAACAGCCGACGGAAACATAACAATTCATTGCCCATCGTGCGCCCGACGCATGTAATCACCATACTAGGGACTCCTCGCCAGTTAGCAGCCGATGGAAACTACATAGTTCCATGCCCATCATGCGTCCAACCATCAAGCACATCCCAGACCCCTATTGGACTTAGTCCTTCAAGCCCAACACCACAAACACATGCAAATAATTTCCTTAGCCTAAGAAACACCAAGCAAACAGACCAAACAGTGCACAAGAACGTGGCTCCGCGCCACTCTCGCTTAAGCCATGCCTATTCGCCCAAGCTAGAGCCCCGGTCTCGCTTAGGCTAGCCTTCCTCGCCTGAGCGAGCGTGTAACAGTGGTTGTACCTCTTTATCTCGCTTAGGCGAGCTCTTCTCGCTTGAGCGAGACCTCAAGTCGCTTAACACACACAAAGATCCTCGCTTGGACGAGGATTCAACAAAGAAACACACCAAGTCTCATCGCGACCTCGCTTAGGCGAGCCATTCTCGCCTAAGTGAGCATACCTGTCGCTGAAAACCCCATTACCTCTCACCTGGGCTAGATGTCGCGCTCAAAACATCTAGGTTTCCTCGCGACCTCGCTTAGGCGAGCCAATCTTGCCTAAGTGAGACTGTATTTTGCCCAAACCCAACCTTGGTCGCTTGAGCGAATTGCTCGAGTATAAACACTGAATGGACTACTGCAACTCTCGCCTAGGCGAGAAGGAGTCGCTTGGACGAAACTTGCAGAGTTTCGCCACTACTTGATGTGATCCCAATAAGCCTAAGCTCAAATGCATCAACAAGCGCAAGCCCACCTCGAGGCCCAATCACTAGAAGCATGATGAATAAGATCCACATGGGCCTCTCAAAAGATGATCAAGTCAATCATGGGCTTTTCACTTTATTTACATGGGCCAAAGAAATCTACAAAATATGAGTTAATGCATGGAAGACCATAGTTTAGATTTAAATTGGGCCATTGTTTAGGCCTTATTTTTCTAGAATAATAAGACAAATAATGTGTAGTTAAATTGATAAAATTGGGCTTGACTAAGCCCAATAGGAGATTTGGCCATGAGCTACCAAAGGTCAAAGGTGGACTAAGTGGAAGTCAACATTCCTTCCTACACCTCATGGA
>Ga0214543_1010517_pt1 | contig 13644 bp, 13 predicted proteins | sample CNSS2metaG_FD_160094 | JGI IMG/M metagenome (GOLD analysis project Ga0214543, IMG submission 160094) | Root nodule microbial communities from cowpea collected in UCLA plant growth center, Los Angeles, California, USA - CNSS2 | ecosystem: Host-associated > Plants > Roots > Nodule | place: USA...
GTCCCATAATGGGAGGGCCACACGGGCCGAGCCCGGAGAGAAGCGCGATACTGCGAAGACATCAATCCATAGGATACGGACAGTCAGAAGGTGCTTGACCTCACTACGCCGAATAGAGAAGGCTACCCCGTCAATCTCGGCTCGCACAAGGCCACGGCGATCCGTGCCGCCATCCGCAAGGCCGGCGCCCGCTTGCTCTTCCTGCCGAAATATTCCCCCGATCTCAACCCGATAGAAAAGCTCTTTGCCAAGATCAAGCACTGGCTGCGCGAGGCGCAAGCCAGATCAAGAGAGGCCATCTATGACGAACTGCAGGCGATCCTTAACACGCCGTCGCCCCGCAAGAATGCGCAAACTACTTCATCGAAGCGGGATATGATCGAACCTAAAAACATCCCGCTCTAGTGGTGAGCATCGGGTTCACGGGTCAAAGGGCGAGTACAAATCGGGGCGGCGGTCACGCCGGTTGGGATAGTTGATGCTAGTCGCGCAGTTCGAGCTGCGAAGCCACGACGCTTATCGCCGAAGCGCGCACGTGACAGGCTACAAGGCGGCCATCTGCAGTCGGCACCAAAGGCGGCACTTCGGTCCGGCACCGCTCGACAGCTAGCGGGCAGCGCGGGTGAAACGCACACCCGCTCGGCGGATTGACCGGGCTTGGCACCTCGCCCTCGACGGGCACCTCCAGTCGGGCATATGTGGGATCGGGTACCGGAGCCGCGGCTATGAGCGCCTCGGTGTAAGGATGGATTGGTTTGGCGAAGAGCGCTTCGCAGGATGCCAATTCGACGATCCGCCCGAGATACATGACGGCTACTCGATGACCGATATGCTCCACAACACCAAGATCGTGCGAGATGAAAATGAAGGCGATCCCCGTTTCCTCCTGGAGGTCCATGAGAAGATTCAGGATTTGCGCCTGCACGGAGACGTCCAGAGCAGAGACTGCCTCGTCGGCGATGATTATCGAGGGTTTGAGCGACAACGCGCGCGCAATTCCAAGCCGCTGGCGCTGACCGCCCGACAATTCCGAGGGAAGCCGGTGCATGATCTCGGGCGCAAGACCCACCTTTCTTAAAAGCTTCGCCGCAAGGGCTTCGCGTTTATTGCGGCCGAGACGCTCAAAGTTCTCGACGGGTTCTGTGATGATCTGACCGGCCGTTAGCCGTGGGTTCAGTGACGAATAGGGATCCTGAAACACCATCTGCATCCGACGGCGCCAATCCCGAAGTTCGTTCTTATTGAGACTGGCAATATCGGTTCCCTCGAGCAGTACGCGGCCACCCGTCGGGTCAACGAGCCGCATCAAGAGCCGTGCGATTGTCGACTTGCCGCATCCTGATTCGCCGACAATGCAGAGCGTCTCGCCCGCCTCCACAGAAAAAGAGACATTCTCGACCGCTCGCACGACCAATGGATCTTTATTAAAGAGTCCACCACTGAGCGGATAGTGCTTGATCAGTTCCTCGACCTTCAACAAAGGACCACTCATGCGCTCACTACCTCTTCTGCATGCCAGCAGCTGGCCGCGTGACCGGCGGGGTATTCCTTGAGAACCGGCGACTTCTCCCGGCAAACTTCGGTCGCGAATGGACAACGCGGCGCAAAGCTGCACCCGACGATGGGCTCGCGCAGGCTCGGGACAATGCCAGGGATTTCCGACAGGCGGCGCTCTTTTCCGCGCCGTCTGTCTGGAACCGAGCGCATGAGAGCTTTTGTGTATGGATGCATCGGTCGCGCGAAGAGATCTGTCACCGTTGCCTGCTCGACGATCCGGCCGGCATACATCACGATCACGCGCTGGCAGGTCTCGGCCACGACGCCAAGGTCATGGGTGATGAACATCACCGAGGTTCCCGTGCGCTCCTTCAGATCGACGATTAGCCGCAGGATCTGCGCCTGGATGGTGACATCGAGGGCCGTCGTCGGCTCGTCGGCAATCAGGAGTTCAGGTGAGCAGGCAAGTGCCATGGCAATCATGACACGCTGGCGCATGCCGCCCGACATCTCGTGGGGATAATTGTTAACCCGCCGTCCGGGGTCCGCAATGCGGACGAGGCGCAGCATTTCTGCAGCCTTCGCCGACGCCTCGGAACGGGAGGCGCCACTATGAATTTCTACCGCCTCTGCAATCTGGCGACCGACGGTGTAGACCGGGTTGAGGCTCGTCATTGGATCCTGGAAGATCATCGCGATCTTATTTCCCCGGATATTGCGCATCTCCCGCTCTGGAAGATCCAAGAGATTGCGGCCGTGAAAGCGAACCTCGCCGCCGACCGTCTTGGCGGACATCTTCGGCAGCAGGCGCATAATGGACAGCGCCGTCACGCTCTTGCCGCAACCGGATTCGCCGACTACACCGAGTGTTTCCCCCTTCTTCACTTGGAAGCTAACCCCGCCTAGGGCGCGGGTAACGCTCTCTTGGCCGAAGAAGTGGGTCTCGAGATCCCGGACATCCAAAAGCACCTCATTCTCTATGGTCTTGTCCTCCCTGAAGCCCTCAATTATTCTTTCCTCGCTAGAGACTCGCATCAGCATCTCAGGGCCTCCGTTTCGCGCGGGGATCGAACAGATCGCGGAGGCCATCACCGAGAAGATTGACCGCAAGAACTGTGACCGCGAGAAAGATGCCGGGAGCGAAGATCGTCAGCGGAGCGGTGGCGAGATAGAGACGGGAGTTCGCGATCATGTTGCCCCAGCTCGGGATTTCAGGTGGAACGCCGACGCCGAGGAAGCTCAGCCCGGCCTCGGTCATGATCGCATCTGCACAGACAATGGCGCTCTGTACCATGAGCGGTGGAATGGTGCTCGGAAGAACATGGCGCCACAGGATTTTCGGCAGCCGCGCACCGCCGCAGACCGCGGCCTCTACATAAGGACGTTCCCGCACGCTCAATACCACCGAGCGCACCAGCCGGGTCACGCTGGGCGTCTGGGGAAGCGTGACGGCGACGATTAGGATGCCGATCCCGGGACCGGTCAAGGAGATGAGGGCGATGGCCAGTAGAATGGTCGGGATCGACATCAGGGCGTCCATGATCCGCATGATGACGTTGTCGAATTTGCGAACATAGCCTGCGACGACACCGATTAGGATGCCGGCACAGGCCGCCAACAGCGCCGATATCAGGCCAACCGTCAGCGAGATGCGCGCCCCGTTGATGGTTCGGGCGAACACGTCCCGGCCCAAGTGGTCGGTCCCGAACCAGTGTTCGGCAGACGGCGGCTTCAAGCGGACGAAGGGATCTATGTTCCGAGGATCGCCGGTATAAAACGGGGCGGCGAGCGCCAGAAGGATTAGAAGCAAAAGGAGACCGCCGCCGATCAGGACCAGAGGGCGCTGTCGCGCAACACGAACAAGCCTGAATACGCGCAGCCGACCCGCCGCCACGGAAGTGAGTGTATCGGAGATATGCGCCATGTCAGTACCGGATGCGAGGATCGATCAGGGTGTAGGCGAGATCGACCGCGAGATTGATGAGAACGTAGAGACCCGAAGTGATAATCAATACGCTTTGGATAATCGGGTAGTCCCGGTTGTTGATCGCATCGACCACTAGGCGCCCTATACCGGGGATGTTGAACACAGTCTCGGTGAGGACGACCCCGCCGATAAGATAGGCGAAGCTGAGTCCGATCACGGTGAGGATGGGGACGCCGGCATTCTTCAATGCGTGATGAAATAGCATGGCATAGGACGAGGCGCCCTTGGCGGCCGCGGTACGCATGTAGTCCTCTGTCAGCACCTCGAGCATGCTCGCCCGCGCGATCCGGGCGACAAATGCGATATAGGGCACACTCAGGGTCACGGTCGGCAGGATCAAATGTGCGAACCAGCGGCTGAGCCCATCTCCGATTGGCGCGTATCCCTGGACCGGCAACCATCCGGTTCCGATCGCCAGCAGGTAGACGAGGAAGTAGCCAATCACGAACACCGGGACGGAATAGCCGAAGGCCGAGAATACCAGGAGTAATCGATCAACCAACCCTCCGACGCGCCACGCTGCGAGGATGCCGAACGACGCGCCGACAGTGACCGAAAGCGCCAAGGTCAGCAGCGACAGGGAAAGCGTGGGCTCCAGACGCTGCGCGAGGAGATCGAGAACTAGGCGCCCCGAGAAGATCGAAGTGCCGAAGTCACCACCCAAGATTTCCAACATCCAATGCGCGAACTGGACAGGCAGCGGATCGTTCAATCCTAGCTGCTCTCGAATGTTCGCGACCATTTGTTCTGTGGCAGCTGGGCCTGCGAGGACCGCAGCCGGATCACCTGGTGCGAGCCTGATCAGGAGGAAGACAAAGATCCCGACCATCGCCATGACGGCGATGGCCGAAATCATCCTTCGAAGTATGTAAATAACCATTATGCTGAGGCCTTCTGCATGTTCCACATGCACAACAACCCGCTTGGGACTGCAAGGAGATCAGTAAGCGCCTTGCGGTGCGCGGTTGGTGAGATAGTCTCACCTAGCAGAACGGCACCGACGAAATCCCACCATATCCCTTGCATCTTTCGCGCGATTGCCTGCCGCTCTTCTAGCGATCCAGCATCTGCCCAAGTATCCCGGATAGCCTCGAATTCGTCATTCTTTGGCCAACCGTACCAAGCCTTGTCACCGTTCGCCAACACGAAAGAACTGAGCAGAGGATCGCCAATGCTAAAATCGTCCCAGTTGCTGATGAAAATACTCCAGCCGCCCTCCTCGACGGGGCCCTTGTTCGTCCGGCGCTTGCCGATCCCGCCCCAGTCGCTCGGTGCGAGTTCCGCGTTGACCCCTATTTTTTGCAGTTGAGTCGCCACAAGTAATGCTGCATCACTGAATTTTTGTATGTTAGTCGCTTGAAGAATGACGACCTTCTCGCCGGCATACCCAGCCTCCTCGAACAGTTGCTTTGCCTTCTCCGGATCGCCTCCCTTCTTAAACCATCCTGTATTCTCGTTATTGGAATAGGGTGTGGTGTTTCCGAAGAGCGACGTAATGGTACGAGCGTATTGGGGGTCGGGAGATATCACACTCAGGAAGGCTTCCTGGTCTATGAGGTGAAGCATCGCTTGGCGTGCCTTCACGTTATCGAACGGCTTCTGCAGGAAGTTCATACGCAGAAAATAAACATCGCCTGACTTGTTTAGAACTTGGAGTTCAAGATTGGGGTCGCTGGCGATCATAGGCAAAAGATCGGGCGGCGGCGCTTCAACGAAATCAATCTCACCTCCCTGCAAGGCAGCCAACGCGGTCTGCTGATCAGCGATATTGTCCCAGATCACGCGATCGACGTGAACGACCTTCCCCCCGGCGTAACCGTCGGCCGGCTCGTTGCGTGGAACATAGCTTTCATTCTTGTCGTAAGTGAAACTCGCGCCCGGCTTGGCAAGAGCGTGGTTGAATTTGAACGGCCCCGATCCAATGTTTGAGGTCACCTGTTCGGTGGCGGGGCGATTTGCGTCGTTCTCGCGCATAATGAAAGGCAACGGTGCTGACGTGGTCGCTAGGATGTCCAAAAGAGGTCCAAGGGGTCCCTTGAGCGTGATCGTAAAGGTTTTGTGATCCCTTTTCGAGATGTCAGTGGCTCGTTCCATAAGCAGTTGTCCGCCGGGATGGACTTGGCCCCAGCGACGAATCGAGGCCACACAGTCCGCCGCGGTGACGGGGCTGCCGTCATGGAAGCTCAGACCATCGCGGAGCTCAAATGTGTAAGTCTTTTTGTCGTCAGAAATACTCCAATTCCCGACCATTTGAGGTTTGGGATGCCCCTTGGAGTCAAGCGAGAACAGCGTGTCAAAGACGGCAAGGCCATGGTAGGCAGTGGGATTCGTCGTCGTAAACATCGGATCGAAGACGCTCAGATCGCCGTTTATCACCATGTGAACCGACCGTGCGGCGGCCGATGCTGTTTGTGCCCGTAGAACCGACGGGATTGAGAGAGCCGTGCCCGCAGCTAAACCCAACTTGATAACTTCGCGTCGAGACATTGTCATCTTTAGTTCCCCTTTCTTATTGCTGGTTAGTTTTTGGCTTTGCCGAGAGTCAGCCGCAGATGTGATCTCGTTCTTCTCTATTTGAAATATCATTTTCGGTCTTGTACGTCAACGGCGGAGCGGGCGTCTGATTCGCAATGTAAGCCCAGGACTGATCGCCGCGCGAACGATCTCGCCCGGCAAGAGGCCCAACTGCCTGCAGTATCGCGCCACGACACCGCGTTCGCTAACCGGCGCGGATGGTGATCGATCGTGATATATATTGCAGACAAGAATGGCGTGTCATTGTCCAGGCGAAGAGGGTCAAGTGTATTGTCACGCGCCGCGCCTCCACGCTCAAGGACCCGAAGAGACGGCATTTGGAGACGATTCGATACGCGCGGCCAGGTGAAATGGATTGGAAGGTCGCTGGCTGGGCTTGTACGTGCAATTTCGCCGATGACGATGTCGATCGAGTCGGAAAGCAAGTCCTTGAAATTTTGCTGGCTACGCACGCTGGGCGGCGATGCCTTTCCTTCGATCAAGCACCTCAAGAGGGAAGTCCTAGACTGGTCACTTTCGCTGCTGGATGCCGATGGCGGAACCGCGAGCGTCAAGTCGGAGGAACCAAGACCATCTTCATTTAATAAGACCGCGGGAGAGTGGCACGAAGCAACCGTGCCAAGATGACAAGGCTTATGATCGCAAACTCTAACAGCGTGCACCGGTCTGCAACAAGACGGCCCTGTACGTGAGTCTGGCGTAGGATTTACGGGAAGGGCGGGTGAGGTCAATTTCCGCGGACCAGCACTAAGCCTTGTACAACGCTGACCCTGTGGGTTCACCGGCGTGTAAAGCTCGATACGCCCAACTTCAGAAGCTGTTGATCGACCATCTGGCTGCACGTCGAATGCATGCCGCGCAGCGAACGGCGCCACGATGAAAACCAAATGTCCTATCGATGTACCAAGTCCGCAGACGATTTCTCTGGTGCGTCAGACGTTTCTGTCAGAAGGCCGATCAGACGGTATGTGGCGAGCTTAAGATCAAACTGACTAGCCTGCGAGCATGTCATCGGATGTCCTTTCTTCTCCGCGTTGCACCGCTAAAGGAAAAGCGATGAACTTTCCGCGTATGGTATATCATTTTGGATTATTGACATCACACTTGCGAACAAATAGCCTCGCGAAGACATCGGTAGTCTCCTGCGTGGCACCGATACGTCGGCTCATGCTAAAGGATCCTTCAATGTCCGATATTAAGGCTTTCGCCCCCCTCGATGGCAGTAAATCGCCGCGCTTTGCCGAGGTCGCAACTTTTATGCGGACGCGGTCGATACCAATGGACCAAGCGGCAGGTGTTGATGTCGGCATCGTCGGGGTTCCCTTCGATCTCGGCACCAACTTCCGGCCAGGCAGCCGATTTGGGCCCGCTGGCATTCGCGAGGCGTCGCGCATTATTAGGTTAATCAATGGGCATACTCGCGTTGCTCCATTTGAGATCGCGCGTATCGCCGATCTCGGTGACACGCCTGTCCACCCAGTGCAGTTTGACGAGAGCATTCAGATTATCACCGAATGTTTCCGCGGTATCGGCGAGAAAGCTATCCGGCCGCTTGCGCTAGGCGGTGACCACACCATCTCACTTCCTATCCTGCGTGGTCTCGCGCGAAGTAATGCAGTCGGCATGATTCATTTTGACGCCCATAGCGATACGGGCGATCAAGCTCGCGGTTCTAAGATCAACCATGGGACCCCTTTCCGTCGGGCGGTGGAGGAGGGCCTGCTCGACCCGAAGCGTGTGGTCCAGATAGGTCTCAGGAGTCAGATATCAACCCACGACGAATACGATTGGGCGCGGGGTGTCGGCATGACCCTGATAACGATGGACGACTACGAATCGATGGGCCGGACGGCTGTAATCGAAGGGGCGCGTCGCGTGGTAGGGGACGGTGAGACTTACCTTTCGTTCGACATTGACGGTCTCGACGCGATCTATTGCCCGGGCACTGGCGTGCCTGAAGCCGGCGGTTTTTCCATGCGGGACGCGCTGGTTATGCTCCGTGGGTTTCGCGGAATTAACCTAATCGGCGCAGATATTTGCGAAGTTGCTCCATACCTCGATTCAGCAGGAATCACATCAATTCACGCCGCGAACTTAGGTTTCGAGTTGCTCTGCCTTCTAGCCGAAGCTTCGCGTGAACATGCGATTTAAACAGGAAAGCTTCTGAGTGATCGACTTCTACCGATGATCTTAGTCAATCCAGGACTCTGGCGGATCGTGATTCGAATTACATGATCAGCGATGCCAACAAACGGTTCGGAGCTGCGAATACGGTCGTAGTACTCGCAGCTTTTGCTCCATTGCCACGGTCAGAGGAGGACGTCACCCGCGATCACTTCATGCTGAATGAGCTTGGGTTGCCGACGATAAGACGCTATGGCCGCAATGTGCGGAGCGGGCCGCCCGCTTCCTGCCGGGCATCACCGAACATGAATTGCCCGAGCGATTGCGTCGCAGGATCGGACGCCACCTTGCCGAGGCGCATCCGCACCCGGAAAAACACGCTTCAAAGCTCGCCTTCGACGCTGTGCCCATGGTCTCCGAGGCCATGGGCATGGCCGTCGCAGCCAGCGATAGTTGGCTCGGCAAAGGGGCCAATATCCTCTAGCTCGGCCCGCCTGACGGCGGGCGGCCATCTCGCCGCAGGCAGCGGCCACGCGCTGATCGAAAACGGTTGGCGGGTGCTGTCCTCTCGCGAGCGGCCTCGCTTCAGGTCGCACGGCGTGAGCTCCGGCTCGGGTCTGCCATCGCAAAGCTCGACAAGTGGGTACATGATCGTCCCGGCTTCGGTCGGGGATGCCGCAGACTTCAAATCGACATGACAGTTTGCCCGGAGCAACAGAAAATCTCAGCACGTGATTCCCCCAAAATAGCGCATCTATAAAGGTGCGCCTGCAATCCGGCGCATCGACAACTCTTGCTTGCCCGCTCCGGCAAAGACCGCAGCCTGAAGGACTTCAGATTTTTCGGCGTGATTTGCGGGCCCACATTGCCGCCAGATCATCGACGGCTTTGTTGAGCTCGGCGAAGCTGGCCTTGTCAGGATCGTAATCCTCGCTGCCCCACAATTCGACGAGCTCGGCGTGCCGCTCGTGGGTCGGATCGGCGAGCGCCCGCCGATGTCCTCGGGAGGGCAGCGTCCGGTTGCTTCGAGGAGCATTGGCTCCGCAAGGCCGATGACGGGGAACGTGCGCTCGATTTTGATACTGCGCGTCTAGCCATCGCCAAAGTCGTAAAGGTACTTGAACGATTTCGCGCCGATGTTTTTCGATTGCCGCAAGCAGCGAGATCTTGCATCGAGCCCGGCCGCAACGGCCGCAGGTTAGCATGCCGGATAGCAGGGCGCGGCCTCCACGGCCGGACTTCTGTCCGCCACGGCGACGCTACGCATTGCACGCCAGCGACGTCTGGCTGCGTTCAAACTGCGGGTTTCGGTAATTCGCGGACAGCGATTCCATTAAATCGCGGACAGCGTTTTCGCTAAATCCGGGACAGGGATTTCGGTAATTCCCGGACAGCGATTTCGGTAAATCCCGGACAGTCTTCTCGGCGACAAAAGATCGACTTTCGCCCGCGCCGACTTTGTCATTCTGCACCTCGATTTGAACGAGGTGGGGTGAATGGCGAGACGGAAGCAGGCGAGACTTACGAGTGTGAAGGACATTCGATCGATTTTGAGACTGGCGCACGAACAAGGGCTTTCTGTTCGGGCGATATCGGAACGGCTGAAGATCAGCAAAACGACCGTGTCGACCTACCTTCTGCGGGCTCGGGAAGAGGGTCTGTCATGCTGGCCCCTGCCGCCCGGCCTTGATGACGACGCCGTTTTGCAGCGTCGCCTGTTCCACCGCCGCGGGCGGCCGCCGCAGGATCTGGATGAGCCCAGTTGGGCGAACATCGCCAGCGAGCTGAAGCGCAAAGGGGTGACGCTGACACTGCTATGGCAGGAATATCGGGAGCGGCACCCGAATGGCTATGGATACACATGGTTCTGCGAGCGGTTTGCCGCTTTCGAACAGCGAGCCAATGCGACTTTCCGCAATCGCCACACCGCCGGCGCGGCGATACAGACGGATTATGCCGGACAGACCGTGCCCATCATCGATCCCCTAAGCGGCGAGATCCGGCCGGCGCAGATCTTCGTCGCGGTGCTGCCGGCGTCGCTCTTGACCTTTGCCTATGCGAGCTTCAGCCAGAGGCTGCCGGACTGGATCGAGGGCCAGCAACGGGCGCTGAGCTTCTTCGGCGGCGTGCCGAAAGCCATCGTCTGCGACAATCTGAAGGCGGGCGTTGCCAAGCCCTTGTGGTTCGAGCCGACGATCAACGCGACGTTTGCGGCCTTCGCCGAGCATTACGACTCAACGGTCCTGCCTGCTCGTCCAAAACGGCCAAAGGACAAGGCAAAGGTGGAAGGCAGCGTTCTCATCGTCGAGCGCTGGATCCTGGCGCGGCTGCGCAACGAGCACTTCTTCAGCCTTGCCGACCTCAACATCCGGATCAGCCAGCTTCTCGACGATCTCAACAATCGGCCGATGCGCCGCATCGGCAAGTCCCGGCGTCAGCTCTTCGAGGAAATCGAACGCGCGGCACTTGCGCCGCTTCCGGCAACCGCCTTCGAATATGCCGAATGGAAATTGGCGAAGGTCCATCCCGACTACCATGTCGAGGTCGACAAGGCCTTCTACTCTGTGCCGCATCGCCTGATCGGCCGGCAGGTCGAGGTTCGCTTGACCTCCCGGATCGTCGAAGTCTTCCACGATCACAAGCGTGTCGCCAGCCACCGCCGCACCTCGCAGCGCGCCGGGCACGTCACCGTCAGCGAGCACATGCCGAAGACGCATCAGCACTACGCCAACACCACGCCGGCGAGCCTGATCAAGCAGGCCGCGAAGGTCGGCGGCAATACGGCGATTCTGGTCGAGCGGCTGATGCGCGACAGGCCGCATCCGCAGCAGGGATACCGCGCCGCGCAGGGCGTTCTGTCACTCTCGCGTCGCTACGGCCCCGAGCGTCTCGAGGCGGCATGCGAACGGGCGCTGACGATCAATGCGCTCAGCTATTCCTCCGTCAGCACTATCCTCAAATCCGGCCTCGATCAGGCTCCGCCCGCCGCCGAGCCGGTTAAGCCCGCTCCTCCACACAACAACATCCGCGGCAGCTCCTATTACCAGCGAAGAAAGGAAGCCTCTCAATGCTTACTCATCCAACCCTCGACCAGATGCTCGCTCTCGGCCTGTCCGGCATGGCGACAGCTTATCGCGAACTGAGCGACCAGCCGCAGGGCAACGATCTCAGCCGCGATGAATGGCTCGGCCTGATGCTCGACCGGGAGATCGCCGTTCGTGCCGACAAGCGCCTGACCAATCGGCTGGTAACTGCCAAACTGCGCTTCCCCGACGCCTGTATCGAGAACATCGACTTCGCCGCAACACGGGGGCTCGACCGTCGGCAAATCCTCTCGCTCGCGCAAGGAGCCTGGCTCAAAGCCCATGAACATTTGATCCTCACCGGACAAACGGGAACAGGCAAAACCTGGCTCGCCTGCGCCATCGGACGACAGGCCGCGCGGCTCGACTATTCCGTTCTTTATGTCCGCATGCCCAGGCTCTTCGAGGATCTGGCGCTGGCGCGCCTCGACGGCCGGTTTCCCCGATTGGTCGACAAGCTCGCGCGTGTTCAATTGCTCATCCTGGATGACTGGGGAACCCATGCGCTCAGCGATCAGCAGCGGCTGGATCTTCTGGAAATATTCGAAGAGCGCTATCGCAGGAAATCGACCCTCATCACCGCGCAACTGCCGGTCGCCCAATGGCATGAGATGATCGGCGAGCCGACGATCGCCGACGCCATTCTCGATCGCATCGTTCATAACGCCCATCGAATTGCCCTCGAAGGCGACAGCATGCGAAAGCCGAAATCACGGTCGCTCTTGACCACAACGCAAAACGACGAAATCAATAGCCGCTGACATCAACCAGGCGGACGAAAGTCGATCCCGTGAAACTGTCCGGGAATTAAAGAAACGACTGTCCGCGATTTACCGGAATCGGTGTCCCGTTAATCCGAAATCCGCATTCAAACTCCGTCCAATCGATATACCCCTCGTGGTGCTCACGGATCAGCACCTCCCAATCATCGAAGGGTTTTCCGTGGCCGCAGCTTTTGCGAGCTCGTCCGTCGACGACTGTGATGCGCTTCTCGCTTTTGCCGTAAGCATATGCGCATCACGGCGCCCATCTTTTCCGCCACAGCCTCGCGACCGACCTTTTGCGGTCGGGCGCCAGCTTTGCCGAGATCGGTCAACTGCTCCGCCATCGAAGCATCGACAGTACAAGGATCTATGCCAAGCTCGAGAAGCTGCGTGAACTGAGCCTACCCTGTCCAGTGAGCCGGCTTCGCACTGCGCTCAAGCGCTATGTCGGCATGCGCCAAGGGCTGGGATACAAATACGACGGTCCGGCACGACGGTTGTCGTCATTCGTCACCTTTATGGAAGCCCGCGGCGCCGATACCATCACGACTGACCTGGCAACGGAATGGGTGACGTTGATGGGCCGACAGCCGAGTTGGTCGATCCGCCTGACGGATGTGCGCTGCTTTGCCGAGTACCTCACTCATTTCGATCCTCTGACGGAAGTGCCACCAGTCGATGCTGTGCCGGGACGGCGGACAAAGCCCTACATCTATAGCGAGATCGAGCCTCAGGCGCTTTGGCGGCAGCACTTTCGCTGCCGCCGGCCGGCGCCCCTCGACGCTCGACATATCAATGTCTGTTCGGACTGATAGCGGTGGCCGGACTGCGCCATTCCGAAGCGCTCGACCTGCTCCGCGCCGATGTCGATCTCGATCAGGGCGTTCTCACTATCCGAGAGACAAAGTTCGGCACGCCACGGCTGGTCCCACTGCATGGCACGACAATCGCTGTCCTTTCAGACTATGCCGCCCGACGCGATGCACACCTTGGTACACCGCTCATATGATACGCGGGTTGGCTACCGCATTTCCGATTTTGCGTCCGGGGCTGTTCCTGTCTGACAGCGGGCGTCGGTCTTGCCGGCCACAAAGCGGTCAACGGACATTCCCCTGCCGTTGTCCCGCCTCCGCCAATGCGCGAGTCGGTGTGCGGTGGCTGTTGTGACGTGGTCTGTCGCGCCTCTCTTGCAATTGGCCACATGAAGCCGGCAGTTCCCGTGCGACTGCCGTGCACACGACCGTCGACTTTTTGCCTCGGGCACTCAGCATGCGGTAGGGGACCGTCAGGCGTGTCTGCGCCTTCCAGGCGATCTCGCGAACTGAGGTGATACTTCTTGTAGGCGATACAGCTTCCTCTTGCCGATGCGGGGCGGATACCGATACGTCCAGGCGCACTCAACCAGCAATGTCCGGACTCGGCTGCCGATCCTCTTTGTTGTCTCTCCGGTCGATCGTTCGCCGGGAACAAGGCCCAGATAACCCATCAGTTGGCGTGGGCTCTCAAACCGGCTGACATCCCCCACTTCCGCCACAAACGTCACCGCTGCGATGAGGTCGATGCCACGCAAAGCCTGCAGAGCGGGTGTCGAGTTCGGCACGGTCGGCGATGGCGCTCTCCAGTCGCTCCACGCTCTTATTTAGTCAGTCCGCAC
>Ga0214543_1010520_pt1 | contig 13638 bp, 2 predicted proteins | sample CNSS2metaG_FD_160094 | JGI IMG/M metagenome (GOLD analysis project Ga0214543, IMG submission 160094) | Root nodule microbial communities from cowpea collected in UCLA plant growth center, Los Angeles, California, USA - CNSS2 | ecosystem: Host-associated > Plants > Roots > Nodule | place: USA...
AAAAAAAAAAAATAAAAATAAAAAAAAATAAATATATATATTTTTTTATATATATATATATATATATATATATATATATATATATATATATATATATATATATATATATATATATATATATAAAGAGAATAAGGAAGGAAGTTGAATTTAGGAATTATTTGCATCAATCCTTTTCTACAGTGCAGAGGTAAGTTCTTTCAAATATAAATAGCAAATAAGGTTTCTTATTTTCCTTTTATACATATAAGTTTTAACATACTAATAATAATATCATTTCACAAGGGTGAGATACAAAATTTGTATAACTTAATAAATCCATCTACTATAACCCAATTTATTTTTGTCATCATATTACGTGTTCAGTTAATTTAATTTAACTATTTAAAAAAATCTCTTAGAATTTCATTTTTGAAAGTTTAGCATAAAATAATAATATAAAATTATAATTCAGCAATTAAATAAAAAAAACAATTTTATATAAAATTAGTATATATATCAAGTGCATATATTTTTTATATGATCTCTTTTATTTAGTGTTATAGTTTCGATGATAAACAATCCATGAATAATTATCATATGTTATGGATTGCATACCATGAAACTGTAATCTTAAATATAAAGTTTACTTTTATAACAATAATTTGAAGGTTTGAGTACAAGCTTTAATCCTATATTGTGCGTCATCAAATTGTTGCTGGAATTTTGATTATGTAGATTGACTGAAGGATTACTCGAAGTTGTTTCAGAGATTTTGATGATATTAATGAAGTCTCCTCATGCATTTTGATATGCATAAAAGTCTCCAAGTAAAAATAAACAATTGCTGTTTATGATGTTGAAGATGAAGTTTATATGAACATTCAGTCAGTAACATTATAATAGTTTGTTCTATTGTTTGGACAAAAATATTTCTGCAATCTGAATTTAGAGAAAAAGAGATCATATACAAAATGAATTGGGCTGGATATCTTTTTGTGTTTTATTTGGATATCTGAACTGATATATATTCTGCGGGCATTTCCTGTTGCAATCCCAAAATTTCAACCTGCACCCTAATAAATTTTAAAACCCTAAATTTATCCTTTTGGAATTAAATTCATAAGGCAATGCTTGTGTTGGTGTTGGAGTGGTTAGTGGTGTAGCATGGTGGCGATTGTTGGTGCATAGGAGATTTTCGTAAGTTATGTTTTCTAGTTTTAGATTTTAGTTTCATTGTGTGTAATTTAGAGATATTTCAGATTACATAATCTAAAATGTTAAACATAAAATTTTTTTATTTTAAAATATACAATTTAAAATACAAATTTTACAAATTTTAGTTCGATTTCAAATTACAAATTTATACTTTGAATTATATATTCTAAATTACAAATTTGTATTACGATTTGTACTACATTTTAAAATATAAAATATAAATCAAAATATATTTTAGATTGTATAATTGAAAAATATATTTCATGTTATACATTTAAAAAACTTTTAAAAATGAGAAAATAAAAGCGACCGGGTCATTTCAACACCTTATGGGGTGCTAATTGAAATCATGGTCTACATAAAGAATAGACCATATTTTGAAGTTGAAGAGTGTATATTTAATGGGCCAGTTATTCGTTTATATACAGTTAATTATATATGTTTTTCATTATGTTGATTAGTAATCTTATAAAATTTGTGGTATTAGAGGCATAGGTATTATAGTGAAAGGTAAATTCAGGTAGACATGAAACCTAGAAAAGAAATATTAAATATATAGTTCAGAATCATGTAGTCTTCATTAATCTTATAATAGGTACATAATCATTACTGTTTCTCATAATAAAAATCCGAACACAGAGTCTTGTTATTTTAAATTATTACCTAATTATTTATTAGAAATCAAGAAGAAAATTCAAATTCCTTATAGTCTGTTTAATTGAAAAATAAATACTATTCGCACCAATTTTATTTTAAAATTGAAATGAAAAAACCACCCTTGGATTAATTGATATATAATTGGTCCAACTTAATTACCTTATATATATTTAAATATGTTAAATATTAAAAAACAAACTTATTATGCATATTTTAGATTAATTTTTTTTTAAAAAAATTTCCTTTTAAATAAAATTTATATAGAAATTTAAGATTAAATCTCTTATTATGTATATTTTAGGTTTTACTATATAAAAAACATAAAAATATACATAGATTTCTTTTATATATTTTATTTTAAAATTTAATATTTAAATATAGTTTAAAATAAATCATTAAAATATTTTTCCTCCTTCAACTAAATTTATGTATTTAAATTATTTTTATAAAATTCATCAAATCCATTTTAACTAGTAAATCAGCTTATAGTCTAATCCATTTTCAAAAGACAGCTCCTATAAAATATTATCATAATATTTTACCATCTCATACTATCGTGAAACATGTATGAACATGTAAACAGAATTATTATAAGAATAAATGTTAGGTACAACATTGTTTAATTCATTCTTATTGGTAATAGTTTCTTATTATTTTTATAATTTATTTTACAGGCTTGCGAATTTAAAGTGGATGCTATATATAAAAAATCTTAAACCGGTAAATCAATTTAAGAAAGATAATTAGTTAATTTTTCAACATTATTCTTTTAGCTATTAAAATATGTTGATCATTCTCAATAATGCATGATCATCGAAAGACTTTGACATTAGAATATGAATTGCATTCTTTGATTAGATGGTACCACCCATTCACTTCAATTGTTTTTAGGAAGAGGGTTGTTTCTATTGTTTGTTTGTTTCTACTTTCCATTATTTTTAATGGAATATTTTGTTTGGTGAGTGAATTAGAAATAGATACATTCTTATAGCATGCACACTCTCCACTAATGCAAATTTCCTTCTTATCAAGAAAAGAAAAAAAAAAAAAAGAATCATGAGTTATCTCTATCTAAGCCCACTTGTGATACTTTTCCCTTATTAACATTCATTTCATCATACTCAATAAAATAAACTATGATAAAAAAACACAATAAAAAATTAATATACATATATCACTTTAAATATAACTACTATGTATTTAACAAAATTTGTAAGTCATATTTATTTACATTTTGTAAATGCATTTATGGCAAAACCTTTTCTTTCTATGATAACATCAAAGTAACCGTTATATGGTTAAGTTTGTTTGAGAAGAGTTTGCAATGTTATCCATTGGTGTTGCTTTATGGGTCCCAAATGTTTTCATAGATAGAGAGGGAGAAGTAAAGATAATTAAGAAGGGTGAGAAGAGGAAGAATTTTCTCCCACTTTGAAGAAAGTGGTGCCTTTGTGTGGACCACAATACCCAACAATAGTGATACCCACTTTTACCTAGTTGACTTATGGAAAATCAAGGTTATGTTATTTTAAAACTTATCTTCAATATAGTTAGAAGAACCTATTTCCAATAATTCTTTAAGTTTTACTCCTAAAGTACTTTTGAACCATTTTTTATTTTTGGTTAAATTATTCTTCTGGTCTTCCTATTTGTAAAGAAATTTCAATTTGGTCTTCAAGTTCTCCGTTATCTTAATTTGGTCCTCATTTTTCTTAAAAATGATTCAATTTAATTCTCATCGTTAGTTTGACCAGACGATGTTAAAATCAACGCCGCGCATTAATTTCTGGTTATTTTAATTTTTTTAAAATTTAAAAAAAATTAAATTTTTTTTTAAAATTTTTTAATTTTTTACACATGTCACTTCATAGTTGTGTCATGTGTCAAAGTGACTCAATTTGTTCCAAGTGACTCAATTTGGTCCCTATATTTGTTTTTAGTTTCAATTTAGTCCCAATTTTTGTAAAAAGGAAGTAATATTGTCCTTCCTTAAATTGACACTAAATTTACATTTTATAAATCTTATGGTGATTTTCTTACTAAAATTAACTTTTTTATTAAATATTTCTATAAATATTTTAAATTAACTTTAAATTCTATAAAAAACATTAGACTTTGGTTTTTGTTTTGAACTTTAATTTTTGTTTCTAAACTTATGTGTGACAAGTTATTTGATTTTTAATCTTCACTAAGTTTGTATAATATGATACACTTGATGTCTTTATATATGATGACAAAATTGTTAATTTTTGAAATTAAGTTTGGGGTTTAATTTTGTTTAATAATAAAACTAAAAAAAACTTGTTTAAAAATATTTCTACAAATATTTAATAAAAATTTCAATTTTATTAAGAATATCATCATAAGTTATATACAAAGATTAAATTGAGTGTCAATCTAAGGAGGGACAATATTGCTTCACTTTTACAAAAATTGGGACTGAATTGAAACTAAAAACAAATATAGGGACCAAATTGAGTTACTTTGACACTGTGAAGTGAGACGTGTAAAAAATTTTAAAAAAATTTAAAAAATTTAAAAAATAAATAAAAAATTCAGAAATTCACACGTGTCGTTGACTTTAACACCGTCTGGTCAAAATTAACGGCGAGGACCAAATTGAGTCAATTTTAAGAAAATGAGGACCAAATTGAGAATCGAAAAACTTAAGAACCAAACTAAAATTTATTGACAAATAGAGGGACCAAAAGAGTAATTTAACCTTTATTGTTCATGAGCATGATTTTTATCTGAGAGGGAAAGAAAATTTGAATTTTTTGTTTTTTCAAATTCAACCTTGTTTTTAAATTCATTAATTACTTGTACTCAACTTCTTAATTAATACCAATAAATTTGTTAGAAAAAGAAATATTACTAATACATCTTTTTAATCTAATTTTATTATTAAAATTACAACTTTTTGGCAATTATGTATTTGTTAATACATTTAAAACAAAAGAAGTATTTTTAAAAGAGAAACAAATACTAATTAGAAGGTTAGGTATGTTTAAAAACAAAATGTCTTATTATTCATCCTACTACCTTTTGATATCACAAAATACTTGTGATTTTTTTTTTTACTTTCATGAGTATATTGTGGATATTTTTTATTTTTATGTTACTTAATTTTAGATAAAATTATTTAAAATATAAATTCAAATAAAAAATAATAATTTTGAAATACATTCAAATAAAATTTTATAATGAAATATTAATGAAAATAAATTTGATATTTTTAAGAGATAAGATGAAATAAGTTCAAATATAAAGTATAGATTTAGAAAAATAATCCTTTTAAAAGCAATTATATATAGAATTAAATTCTAAATAATTGTTTAATAATCAATATTTTCCTCATTACTACTTTTATTTTAATCACTCTATTATTTTAAAACATCTAAATAAAATTTACTATCAATTATTCACATTTAACAATGACCGATATCATAATAATCATACATATGGAAGGAATTAAAATATCTACCTATTACTTATAAGTATCTGCTAAAATTACTAATTTAGTATCTATTCCAATTTTACTTGACATTTCGGACTACAATATTTTACTATTAGTTAAAAGTGCAAAATATCTTTTTACATAAAACATAACTCACAAAAAATAAATATATATATATATATAATATATAAAGAGATTTCTTCTTTTGTGTCCATATTATACCAGTTTTATCTTTAATTATTTTATAAATAATTTACTTTTAACTATTATTCTAAAGACTTTTTTTGTCTTAAATTATTATTTTGAAAAAAAAAATTTACAAATCTTATTTTTTAAATTTTACATTTAACAACTATTTTAAAAATTAATTATATATTTGTTATTGATTTTAACTTAAATTTTTTAAAAATTAAAAAATACGAACACACATACGCCGTGTATTTGCTAGTATATATAACTTCTAACATATTTTTCAATGCATTTGTTGGATTATTTTAAATAAAAAAATTATTCTGAGGCTAAAGTACATTATAAATATTTTATCCTAGTTATTTTAAATTTCTTTTGATTCTTTATTTTTTAAGAATTTTAATTTATTTTTTTCATAATTTGAATTCAGTTCACGTAAGATCTTTCTCAAATTTAAAAGTAATTAATGACATTAATAACTTTAACATATAGCTTTGAAAAATCTTCACAAACAAATCCTTTTTCCTAGAATTTTTTTTCATGTGTATCTATAACTTAATTATTTTTTTAAAATTTTCGAGAATTGATTTGTTATGTTACCGATACAATATTTAATAATTATCCGAATATTAGATAATTATCTACTAGTAAAAAAGTGTTTTGTAACGTCCTAATTAATTAATGAGTGTAATTAAAAAAAAAACGTTACACAATTATAATATAGCAGCGCAGTCCTAGAGTTTAACATAACGCCTTACAACCAAGGCATACCACAGTGTCACCAAAAATAAAGGAACATGATAAACAGGCTGGAACCATAGAGAAATGTAAAGACTAACAAGTACATAGGTCGTAGCCCCAAAGATATCCCGAGAAGACTAAGCAGCAGAGTCGTCTCTCCCCTAATGACCACGACTATTCCTCGCATCTGCTCCCATCAATAAATTGATGATCATCGCAAAGATAGAAACACAACATACAAAGCAACCAACAAGAAAAGGGTAAGCTAGAGCCAACAAAGTTTTTATCATGCAATCAAATACACTTTCACCATCCAATATACGTACATCATCCAAGCATGTTATGACTCTTCAATCAATACACTAAGACTCGACTCATCCGGATACGTATAATCTGGTCGGATTCAGCAAATGCTTGCACTTGTGGTGGATACCTCTACTCACCTCCGAGCTATATGTTACAACTGTTACAATGAATCAATTTTCCCTCACCACAAGGTTAGCCCTTAGTGAATTTCAAGCCTCCTGCTACTCTCACCACAGGAGTCAGTCCGCTCTAGGTGAGACTAACTGACTCCTTAGAGTGTCAGGATGCAACCTTACCTTGAATCCTTACCTAGTTATACATATGGGGCACCATCATGGGCACCCACTAACAGAGGCCATGGAATTACGTCCCAACCACTGAAGCACGACCCTAAAGATCTCACCTAGAAATCCCAAGGAATTACACACTGACATTGACCAAAGATATCCAAACAGCCAACTAACATTTCTCATACAAACATATATATATATATATATATATATATATATATATATATAACGTATCAACCTTTATAGCCAATTTCTCATAATCCATCCTTGTATGTAGTTATTTCAATTCCTCTTATCATCATGCCATTTTCATAACCAATCATTCCATATTCATCACATGCTAAAAGTCATTCAAGTTCACCATTCATAACTCATACACCTTCTCACACATGCATAATCCTTTCCCTCATACCATCATAAAATAAACAAATTAAACGCAAGCCATACGTTCAAGAATAGAGAAATCACCAAACCAACATGCAATCTCGCCCAGCTCGTCGTTCAGGCTGAAGGGCCTCGCTCAGGCGAGACAGACTCTCACTCAGGCGAGCTCCCTTCGCCTAGGCGAGAGCTCGACACACAAAACAATGACCCTTTGCGCATTCTTGCTTAGGCGAGACTTCCCTCGCTTGAGCGAGACGTTCGCTCGCTCAAAATCTAAGTTGGTCGCTTGAGCGACCCTTCCCGCAAAAGTTTTGGGCAAACCTCTACTCATCTCGCCTAGGCGAGATAGACTCGCTTGGGCAAGATTATCAGACCTTGTTGTTGTTTCCCTGCGACAGTCACTCATACCAAACCAAAACCACACACCAGAACAAACCAAGCATTCAGAACGCCATATCGACCAGAGGTTCACAACACAAGAGCGAAAACAGTAGTAAAAATGTACTACACGAGTGGGTTCTAGCTTCCCTTACCTGGAAGAGTTTAACACAGGATTTGACAAGCAACGTAGAGCACAACAGCTCCGAGTAGAGGCTTAGGAGGTGAGATGGAGCGAACTCTTGAGCTGGTACGAACGAGCGGAAGCTAAACCCTAGCAGAGCTCAATTTTAGGCGCAAGGGGAAAGATGACGACTGAGTTTTCTGAAAGTACAAGAGGCAAGTGAGCTAGGACAGACTTAGGTCTGTTTTCCCCTTCTTAGGCCAGCCCTAAGGCCCAATAGTTTGGACAGCCTTTTAAAATAAGGGCATATGAAAAAGTGGGTCTTACATGTTTAACATGCGATACATGAAATTAAATTTTTTAGAATATTATATTTTCAGAATTTAGTAAATAAAAAAATTCATAACTTATTGATTATTAAATCAGAAAGAGTTTGAAAAGTAGTATTATTGTTTTTAAAGATACTTACACTTAGAAATATTTTATTAGCAACTTCCCTTTTTAAATTAGTTTTGGACGAGAAAATGAAGAAGAAAAAGAATGCATTCAATATTTTTTATACTGATATATTACAACCACTTAGTATATTTATAGTTTTTTGAAAAACCTTTAAGTTTCATTAATAATTGAATTATTTGTTTAATTGATTACCAACGCTATATGAAAATTCTTTATTAACAATCAATTTTAATGATAAAAAACAATTTTAATAATAAAAGATTGTTAATTACTGTATAATAATTTATATAGTAAAATTCTTTATTAACAATCAATTTTAATGATAAAAAATAATTTTAATAATAAAATATTGTTAGTTACTATATAATAATTTATATAGTAATTTATTTAGATACTAATTTAGTTATTAAAATAATAACTATTATTAATAATCTTAAGATTTTAAGAATGGTATAAACAAAATTTTGAAGTTTTGTAGGGTCACTTTGGAGACAGAGAAATCTAATTTTCTTTTATATATGAATCTGAGAAAAAAAAATAAAAAATAAGTGAGACGTTAGAAGATTTCCTTAAAAAATATTATCAAAGTCATCCTACGGTATTAAATCTAATTTAATATATTTCACTAATTGATGAGATAAGACAACTTGAATATCTAATTTGATTTTTTCTATGACTTTCTATAGATCATATGTTTTGATGATCATTTATTTAACTTATATTTACTTTTTACGAATAAACTCTTCCTTAGTTCAAAATGAAAGAAATGGTTACTTTGGAAAGATTTCCTTAAGAACTATCATTTATTTTTGGATGAAGACAAAGAAAGTCATTCCTTTATATTAAATCTCATTTAATACATTTCACCAACTTATTTCATTGATAAGATAATAAACGAATTTGAATTCTTTACTTGGTCTTTTATGTTTTTCTTTTGCTATGCCTTCAAAATATCATGATGGTCACTAATTTTAAAGTTTTAAAATATATTAAAAATATTTTTAAAGTAACAACATAGTGTATTTTTAATGCTTAGCAAAGGACAACACAAAAAAAATTAGTAAAAATTTGGACTCTAATATAACTTGAATATCTAAATTTAGTTGGAAGGTTATTGAGGTGTAGCAAAAGTAATTTAATTTTTTCTTTGGCTTTTTATATTTAGATCATATCTTTTGATGATTATTTATTTATCTTATATTTACTTTTCACAAACAAACACTTTCATAGCTCAAAATGAAAGATAACTCAAGCAATAGAAAAGATAGTAAATATTTTAACTATATCCAATTCTCCTTTGCAACTTGTTAAGAGTTCCGTTAATCATAAAGATAACAAGTATTGTTCTTTGTCACTTATGATTTACAAGAGTACATAAAACTTATTTAGGACATTTGCTATTATTCCTTGAGCTTACATACTTAGCACACATTGCTTTTTTAAACTAAGTACACAAAGCCTTTCAAGGACATAAAGCCTTTCAAGCTAATATTCATGCACTTATGCTCTAGGAATTCATCACAAAAGTGATATGTTCTATCCATTTTCTAGTCCTTAATCTATTTTCTTTATTTTTGTTTGCAAAATGTTATGAATTTGAATTTTTTAGTGAGTTATGAATTTGAATAACCATGGGTCATCGATCACTATGGTTTCTAAGATTAAATGAAATAAAGTTAGACATCTACTCTAATAAAAAACATGAGTTAGATAAGGTTAGTTAACCTAATTTGTATCCCAATAAATTCAATAAGAGTTTCAATGTAACCAATGCTTAAAAGAATATTGAGGTTAAGAACATAAAATAACAATAAATAAGGGGTGTAATAGACTATATAAACAAAATATTTTCCAAGTAAAAAATTTTGTTTGTATAAGGTTCAATATGATAATCAATCCAATGAGACTCCTAAGTATTAGACGATTCCAATGATATACGGATTATGTGACTTCAACAACACACTACCTAGGTGACTTGTCATGTATCAACTTCTCTAGAGTCGTCTAACTAGAGTTTCTAATGTAAGTAGTTTTCCTAAAAAGTTTATCATCTAACATTGCTTAAAAAGTTTATTTAACAAATGATTTTATTTAAAGCTCGGTTAATCCCATTTGGATAAAGCTTAGTAAAAGCACTAGATTTAAACTAAATTATTTTTTTATAAAAACTAATATTAAGTGTTCTAAATGTGATAGAAAATATATTCATTAAACATGTTTACACAAGGTTCTTCTCCAACAACTTTTGAGTTGATTAAAATTCTATCAACCTTCTAAGGTTTACATCATAATAATTGTTAGAATGAATTCTAGTTTAGTTTTTTGCAAAAAGTCTCACATTATTTGATGTGTTTGATCTTGAAAACATGTAAGATGCATCTAAGGTTTCGAACAAGTTACATCTTTTGATTATTCAAATTAGATGGTCTTCTGTTAGACTTTATGTTGATCATATTTGGTTGTTGACCATGTCTTGTACTTTGAGCATGTTGGGTCTTAGAGTTAAGGATTGCATAAATATATATTATCTACGAATTTTTATAGTTATAGACTTCTATGTTCGTTACTTTTCTTTTAACTAATTAGAGAATTTATTAGACAAACTTTATTAGTGAATGAGCTATTAATCTTAGTATAAACAAACATATGTTACATTTATCAAAGTTTTTATGCTCATTTTTAAGTAAACTTTTGCGATGATACTTTTTTTTTTTAACATTCCTTTATAAAAGTCTTTATTTTATCTCTGAATTTCTAATTTAAAGTTACAAATCTGTTTTTTATTGGTCAATCATTCATGATCGTTATATTTTCTATTTTCTTAATTAATTAGCAAAAAAATATCCGAATTTATCCCTTCTTCCTAATTATTTGGTTAGAACAAATCCTTCCTTAGCTCAAAGGTGGGGAGTGCGGGGATGATGAATAGAGTTTAAAAGTATTTTGAAAATATTTGCAAGCCAGCTAGTTAGACGCTGGGTGGGTAAAAACAAATTTACATACAATTTTCACAAAAAGCTTTAAAATGATTTCTAAAAGTAGTTATGTGCAATTTTATTATTGTAATAATCTTTGTTATGTATTTAATTAATTAAATTAATTTTAAACATTAAAGTAGTTAAATAAAAAATAAATCATTAAAATATAATAGAATAAAAATTATAAAATAACTTTACTAACAAAATAAAAATACATTTGAATAAATAATAAAAACCAATTAAAAAGAAGTTTGCAAAAAAAAAAATCAAACTTAAGTCTTCATGCATGATGACTTCACATTTAAAAAAAAATTAAGTCATCGCTTTTAATATAACTTTAGTTGAAAAAAACAATTAACTAAAGTCGTCATTAAGGTGAAGACTACACCGAAGAAAGAGAGAATAGAAGTCGTAACACATCATACTACTTAAGCTCTGAAAATATGTTAAAGTATGTATTCCTCTCACGACTTCACCCAAATTCATAATATTTTAAAAAACAATGCTTTTTGCATAAATTAAAAAGTAAATTGATCCATTTGCGTAAATTATTGATAATAAGCACATTTTGGATTTTTTTATCCTAATATGAGATAAATGGTTAAAGATCATGCTTATTTGAAATGATTAAGTTAGAAGTTAATATCTATATTTTAAAAAATTCTTTAAATTAGATTTTCAATTTTAAAAACACAACTTATGCCAATTTTATAAGAATGAGTAAATCTCTCTCTAGCTCTCATTATAAGCAAATAACAAAAAATACATTATGCAATATTCTATATATATGTGGGACTTATATATTTTTTGGTTTAATTATGCCTTTAGTTTCCATTTTGGAGTCAAAATCTCAAAATGATATTTAAATTTTTAAAAGTCTCAAATTGGTCCCTTTTTTTGTTAAAACGTTTCAAGTTTGCCCTTTCTGTTAAGTCAAGGTTGACGTCGTTAGAGGGAGTGCCACATGTTAGTTCCTCAAATTTTTTATTTTGATTTTTGATTTTTGATTTTTTTTTTAAAAATCAAAAAATTTGTCACGTGTCAAGCTGTCATCGTGCAACGTGGCAATGACAGAGTGATGTGACAGTGACAGTGACACGTGTCAGTATTATGTCAAGTGTCATTCTCTTAGTCTCAATTTGATCCCTTTATTTTAATTTTTATCTCAATTTAGTCTCATTTTTTGTAAAAATTAACAATTTTGTCCCTCTCCAAATTGAAATCAAATTTAATTTCTATATAAATGTACACAAATATTTCCATCAAAATTGATATTTTAAGTAAATATTTTTAACCAAATTAAGTTCATTTAACTAATATTTTACATTGAACTTTATTTAAAATTGTTTTAAAGTTGTTAATAGAAAATCATGTTAATAGAAAAAAATTCATAAATTAACTAGTTCACGTAACAATAAAAAACATATAAATTTAAAATTTGAAAACAATTAAGTAAAGTTGAATGTGAAATACAATTTTAAATAAACTTAGCTATGTTAAAAATATATAATAAAAATATCAATTTGAATAAAAATATCAAATTTAATAAAAATATTTGTATAACATTCATATAAAATTAATTTTTGTTTTAATTTGGAGAGGGACGCAATTGAATTATTTTTACAAAAATAAGGACTAAATTGAGACAAAAATTAGAATATAGAGACCAAATTGAGACTAAGGAAATGACACCTGGCATAATACTGACACGTGTCATTGTCACTGCCACATCACACTGTCACTACCACGTGGCACGACGACAGCTTGACACGTGGCAAAATTTTTATTTTTTTAAAAAAATTCAAAAATCAAAAATCAAAAAAATCAAAAAAAATCAAAAAAAAATCAAAAAAAAAATATAAAAAATCAAAAAATCGAGGAATTGACACGTGACACCCCATTTAGCGTCGTCTAGACAGACTTAACAGAAAAAGCAAACTTGACACGTGACTCCCCATTTAAATTAGTTTAATTTTTTAGTAGTTTTTTACTAAGTGTACAACTTGATTTTTTAATTGTCTAATTTGCTTTATTTTACTAATTTCTATTTAGAGGTGTGAATTTAGCCTTGCATCGACCTATTTAGTATAAATAAGATGCAACAATAACTTTAATAACCAGGATTTAGTGCATTCATGTGAAACAACTTGCATACACCTAAGCTTAATTTCATTGGTAAAGTGTCCAGCTAAACAAAATATCTGCGTGACATTTCAAAATCTTCAAAACTCTCATTAAATGAGAATCAAAAGGACAACTAATCTTCCACCTAATCATTTAAATAATTACTCATATTCTAAGCTTGTAGTACTTTGTGTACCTATCCACCCTTGAGATACTAAAAAATGCGATATATAAATATTGAAGTTAAATCCAATAGTTCAATGCTCTACAATCTTTGTCAATTGAGTACTAAATTTAAACTGAAATTCGATAATCAAGTACTTATCAATTCTAGAGCACAAATAGTGCAATATATAT
>Ga0214543_1010521_pt1 | contig 13636 bp, 4 predicted proteins | sample CNSS2metaG_FD_160094 | JGI IMG/M metagenome (GOLD analysis project Ga0214543, IMG submission 160094) | Root nodule microbial communities from cowpea collected in UCLA plant growth center, Los Angeles, California, USA - CNSS2 | ecosystem: Host-associated > Plants > Roots > Nodule | place: USA...
CTATTACATTATCTTTTAAATATTTCTTTATTATAATATGTTACTATCATTTACACATTTTCATATTTTTTCTACGATAAATCAAACTTATATAATGATAATTTTTAATTATTTTTAAAATAAAGTATAATTTGGTAATCTTGTTTTTCTTTGATTTCAATATAAATTTTAATCTATCACATCCACCAAATCACTCACAAATTTTTACAAACTTTACTATTAATCCACCCATTTTCACCTTTAATCCACTTAAAGTGAAAAACACAAACTTCACATTGTAATCCACTTGATGTCATCCTCTCCCTCTCTATCCGATCAACCTTGAGGGAGAGACAGGGAAAGGAAAAGGGAAATTCTTCTACTTTTAAATCATGTCTGTTATGTCTTAGTTTGAGGGTGATATCAAGAATACAATTATGTCCGCAATTTATTTTTCAGATTAATTATGAAAATGATGTAAAAATATGACTTTTCAAATTATTTTTACAAAAATAATTAATCACAAAAATTTGAAAATTGTTATACAATAGGGTTTAAAAAGTAATTTTTAATTATAAAATTTTCTATTACATTATCTTTTAAATATTTTATTATTATAATATCTTACTATCATTTAAACATTTTCATATTTTTTCTACGATAAATCAGAATTATATAATAATAATTTTCAATTATTTTTAAAATAAAGTACAATTTGGTAATCTTGTTCTTTTATGATTTAAATATAAGATTTAATCTATCACATCCATCAAATCACTCGCAAACTTGAACAAATTTTACTCTTAATCCACCCACTTTCACCTTTAATCTACTTAAATTGAACAACACAAACTTCACACTCTAATCCTCTTGATGTCATCCTCTCCTTCTCCATCCAATCAACCTTGAGGGAGAGAGGGGAAGGAAGAGGAAAATTCTTCTACTTTTAAATCCAGTCTGTAATCATGTTTTTTTGTGATTTAAATATAATTTTTAATTTATCGCATCTATCAAATCACTCACAAACTTCAACAAACTTTACTCTAAATTCACTCACTTCCACATTTAATCCCCTTAAAGTGAACAAGACAAGCTTCACACTCTAATCCACTTCAATTCATCCTATCCCTCTCCATCCAACCAACCTTGATGGAGAGAGAAGGGAAGGAAGAGGGAAATTGTTCTATTTTTCAATCATGTCTGTTATGCAATGGTTCGGCGGTGATATCAAGATTACAATAATGTCCGCAATTATTTTAGCATAATTATGAAAACAATATAAAAATAACGAAAATTTGAAAATTGTTATAAAATACGGTTTAAAAAGTAATTTTTAATTATAAAATTTTCTATTACATTATCTTTTAAATATTTTTTTATGAAAATATGTTATTTTCACTTACACATTTTCATACTTTTTCTACGATAAATCAAACTTATATAATGATAATTTTTAATTATTTTTAAAATAAAGTACAATTTGGTAATCTTGTTTTTTTATGATTGAAATATAATTTTTAATCTATCACATCAATCAAATCACTCACAAACTATAACAAACTTTACTCTTAATCCACCAAGTTTCACCTGTAATCCACTTAAAGGGAACAACACAAACTTCACACTGTAATCCACTTGATGGCATCCTCTTTCTCTCCATCCAAAAAACCTTAAGGGAGAGAGAGGGGAAGGAAGAGGGAAATTCTTCTACTTTTAAATCAGGTATGTTATGTCCTGGTTTGAAGGTGATATCAAGATTACAATGATGTCTGCAATTTATTTTTCAGCTTAATTATGAAAGTGATGTAAAAGTATGAATTTTGAAATTATTTTTACAACAATAATTAATCATGAAAATTTTAAAATTATTATAAAATAAGGGTTAAAAAGTAATTTTTAATTATAAAATTTTCTATTACATTATCTTTTAAATATTTTTTTATGAAAATATGTTATTTTCACTTACACATTTTCATACTTTTTCTACGATAAATCAAACTTATATAATGATAATTTTTAATTATTTTTAAGATAAAGTACAATTTGGTAATCTTGTTTTTCTTTGATTTAAATATATTTTTTAATCTATTACATCCATCAAATCACTCACAAACTTTAGCAAATTGTACTTTTAATCCACCCACTTTCACCTTTAATCCACTTAAAGTGAACAACACAAACTTCACATTGTAATCCACTTGATGTCATCCTCTCCCTCTCCATCCGATCAACCTTGAGGGAGAGAGAGGGAAAGGAATATGGAAATTCTTCTACTTCTAAATCATGTCTGTTATGTCTTGGATTGAGGGTGATATCAAGAATACAATTATGTCCGTAATTTATTTTTCAGCCTAATTATGACAATGATGTACAAATATGACTTTTTAAATTATTTTTACAAAAATAATTAATAACGAAAATTTGAAAATTGTTATAAAATAAGGTTTAAATACTAATATTTAACTATAAATATTTTTATTACATTATATTTTAAATATTTTTTTATTAAAATATGTTATTTTCATTTATACATATATCATATTTTTTCTACGATAAATCAAACTTATATAATAATAATTTTTAATTATTTTTAAAATAAAGTACAATTTGGTAATCTTGTTATTTTATGATTTAAATATAATTTTTAATCTATCACGTCTTTGAAATCACCAACAAACTTCAACAAACTTTACTCTTAATGCACCCAGTTTCACCTTTAAACCACTTAAAGTGAACAAGAAAAACTTCACACTGTAATGCACTTAATGTCATCCTCTTCCACTCCATCCAATCAACCTTGAGGGAGAGAGAAGGGAAGGAAGTGGGAAATTCTTCTATTTTTAAATCATGTCGGTTAAATCTTGGTTTGACGGTGATATCAAGATTATAATTACGTCCGCAATTTATTTTTCAGCTTATTTATGAAAATGATGTAAAAATATAACTTAAAAAATTATTTTTACAAAAATAATTAATCACGAAAATTTGAAAATTATTATAAAAAAAGGTTTAAAAAGTAATTTTTAATTATAAAATTTGTTATTACATTATCTTTCAAATATTTTTTTATTAAAATATGTTACTTTCATTTATACATTTTCATATTTTTTCTACGATAAATCAAACTTATATAATGATAATTTTTAATTATTTTTAAAATAAAGTACAATTTGGTAAGCCTGTTTTTCTTTGATTTAAATATAATTTTTAATCTATTACATCAATCAAATCACTCCCAAACTTTAGCAAACAGTACTCTTAATCCACCCACTTTCACCTTTAATCCACTTAAAGTGAATAACACAAACTTCACATTGTAATCTACTTGATGTCATACTCTCCCTCTCCATCCGATCAACCTTGAGGGAGAGAGGGGAAGGAAAAGGGAATTTCTTCTATTTTTAAATCATCTATGTTATGTCTTGGTTTGAGGGTGATATCAATATATTAATTATGTATGCAATTTAATTTTTAGATAAATTATGAAAATAATGTAAAAATATGACTTTTCAAATTATTATTTCAAAAATAATTAATAACGAAAATTTGAAAATTGTTATAAAATAAGGTTTCAAAAGTAAGTTTTAATTATAAATTTTTTTATTACATTATCTTTTAAATATTTTTTTACTAAAATATGTTATTTTCACTTACACATTTTCATTTTTTTTCTACGATAAATCAAACTTATATAATGATAATTTTTAATTATTTTTAAAATAAAGTTTAATTTGGTAATCTTGTTTTTCATTGATTTCAATATAAATTTTAATCTATTACATCCATCAAATCACTCACAAACTTTAACAAACTTTACTCTTAATCCACCCAGTTTTACCTTTAATCCACTTAAAGTGAACAACACAAACTTCACATTGTAATCCACTAGATGTCATCCTCTCCCTCTCCATCCGATCAACCTTCAGGGAGAGAGAGGGAAAGGAAAAGGGAAATTCTTCTACTTCTAAATCATGTCTGTTATGTCTTGGATTGAGGGTGATATCAAGAATACAATTATGTCCGTAATTTATTTTTCAGCCTAATTATGACAATGATGTACAAATATGAGTTTTTAAATTATTTTTACAAAAATAATTAATAACAAAAATTTGAACATTGTTATAAAATAAGGTTTAAATACTAATTTTTAATTATAAACTTTTTTATTATATTATCTTTTAAATATTTTTTTATTAAAATATGTTATTTTCATTTATACAAATTTCATATTTTTTCTACGACAAATCAAACTTATATAATAATAATTTTTAACTACTTTTAAAATGAAGTACAATTTGGTAATCTTGTTTTTTATGATTTAAATATAAGTTTTAATCTATCACATAAATCAAATCACTTACAAACTTTAACAAACTTTACTCTTAATCCACCCACTTTCACCTTTAATCTACTTAAAGTGAACAAAACAAACTTCACACTGTAATTGACTTGATGTCATCCTCTCCCCCTCTATCCGATCAACCTTGTGGGAGAGAGGGGAAGGAAGAGGGAAATTCTTCTATTTTTAAATCATCTCTATTATGTCTTGGTTTGAGGGAGATATCAAGATGACAATTATGTCCGCAATTTATTTTTCAGCTAAATTATGAAAATGATGTAAAAATATGACTTTTCATATTATTTTTACAAAAATAATTAATAACTAAAATTTGAAAATTGTAATAAAATAAGGTTTAAAAAGTAATTTTTAATTATAAATTTTTTTATTAAATTATCTTTTAAATATTGTTTTATTATAATATGTTACTTTCATTTATAAATTTTCATATTTTTCTACGATAAATCAAACTTATATAATGATAATTTTTAATTATTTTTAAAATAAAATACAATTTGATAATCTTGTTTTTTATGATTTAAATATAATTTGTAATCTATCACATCCACCAAATCCCTCATCAACTTGAACAAACTCCACTCTAAATCCACTCACTTTCACCTTTAATCCCCTTAAAGTGAAAAGGACAAGCTCCACGCTCTAATCCACTTGATGTCATCCTCTCCCTCTCCATCCAATCAACCTTGAGGGAGATAGAGGGGAAGGAAAAGGGAAATTCTACTATTTTTAAATCATGTCAGTTATGTCTTCGTTCGAAAGTGATATCAAGATTCCAATGATGTCTACAATTTATTTTTCAGCTTAATTATGAAAATGATGTAAAAATATGAATTTTCAAATTATTTTTACAAAAATAATTAATCACAAAAATTTTAAAATTGTTATAAAATAAGGCTTAAAAAGTAATTTTCAACTATAAAATTTTCTATTACATTTTCTTTTAAATATTTTTGTATTAAAATCTGTTATTTTCATTTATACATTTTCATATTTTTTCTGTGATAAATCAAACTTATATAATAATAATTTTTAATTATTTTTAAAATAAAGTACAATTTGGTAATCTTGTTTTTTTATGATTTAAATATAGGTTTTAATCTATCACATCCATCAAATCACTCACAAACTTCACTCTTAATCCACCCACTTTCACCTTTAATCTACTTAAAGTGAACAACACAAACTTCACACTATAATCTAGTTGATGTCATCCTCTCCTTCTCCATCCAATCAACCTTGAGTCAAAGAGGGGAAGGAAGAGGGAAATTCTACTATTTTTAAATTATCTCTGTTATGTCTTGGTTTGAGGGTGATATCAAGATTATAATTATGTCCGCAATTTATTTTTCAGCTTAATTATGAAAATGGTGTAAAAATATGACTTTCAAATTATTTATACAAAAATAATTAATCACGAAAATTTGAAAATTGTTATAAACTAAGGGTTAAAAAGTATATTTTAATTATAAAATTTTTTATTACATTATCTTTTAAATATTTTTTTATTAAAATATGTTACTTTCATTTATACATTTTCATATTTTTTCTACGATAAATGAAACTTATATAATGATAATTTTTAATTATTTTTAAAATAAAGTACAATTTGGTAATCTTGTTTTTTTATGATTGAAATATAATTTTTAATCTATCACATCCATCAAATCACTCACAAACTTTAACAAACTTTACTCTTAATCCACCTAGTTTCACCTTTAATCCACTTAAAGTGAACAACACAAACTTCACATTGTAATCCACTTGATGTCATCCTCTCCCTCTCCATCCAATCAACCTTGAGGGAGATAGAGGGGAAGGAAAAGCGAAATTCTTCTATTTTTAAATCATGTCGGTTATGTCTTGGTTTAAAAGTGATCAAGATTCCAATGATGTCCACAATTTATTTTTCAGCTTAATTATGAAAATGATGTAAAAATATGAATTTTCAAATTATTTTTACAAAAATAATTAAACACGAAAATCTTAAAATTATTATAAAATAAGGCTTAAAAAGTAATTTTTAACTATAAAATTTTCTATTACATTTTCTTTTAAATATTTTTGTATTAAAATCTGTTTTTTTATTTATACATTTTCATATTTTTTCTACGATAAATCAAACTTATATAATAATAATTTTTAATTATTTCTAAAATAAAGTACAATTTGGTAATCTTGTTTTTTTATGATTTAAATATAAGTTTTAATCTATCACATCCATCAAATCACTCACAAACTTCACTCTTAATCCACTCACTTTCACCTTTAATCTACTTAAAGTGAACAACACAAACTTCACACTATAATCTATTTGATGTCATCCTCTCCCTCTCCATCCAATAAATCTTGAGTGAAAGTTAGGAAGGAAGAGGGAAATTCTTCTATTTTTAAATTATCTCTGTTATGTCTTGGTTTGAGGGTGATATCAAGATTACAATTATGTCCGCAATTTATTTTTCAGCTTAATTATTAAAATAGTATAAAAATATGAATTCAAATTATTTTTACAAAAATAATTAATCACGAAAATTTTTAATTATAAATTTTTTTATTACACTATCTTTTAAATATTTTTTTATTAAAATATGTTATTTTCATTTATACATTTTCATATCTTTTCTACGATAAATCAAACTTATATAATGATAATTTTTAATTATTTTGAAAATAAAGTATAATTTGGATATCTTGTTTTTTTATGATTTAAATATAAGTTTGAATCTATCACATCCATCAAATCACACACAAACTTGAACAAACTTTACTCTTAATCCACCCAGTTTCACCTTTAATCCACTTAAAGTGAACAACACAGACTTCACATTGTAATCCACTTGATGTCATCCTCTCCCTTTACATCCAATCAACCTTGAGGGAGAGAAAGGGGAAGGGTGAGGGAAATTCTTCTATTTTTAAATCATGTCTGTTATGTCTTGGTTTGAGGGTGATATCAAGATTAGAATTATGTCCGCAATTTATTTTTCAGCTTAATTGTGAAAATGATGTAAAAATATGACTTTCAAATTATTTTCACAAAAATAATTAGTCACGAAAATTTGAAAATTGTTATAAAATAAGGTTTAAAAGTAATTTTTAATTACAATTTTTTTTATTACATTATCTTTTAAATATTTTTTTTATAAAATGTTATTTTCATTTATACATTTTCATATTTTTTCTACGATAAATCAAAGTTATATAATAATAATTTTTAGGTATAAATACACATTTGGTACCCAAACTTTTTCGGAAAGTTCAATGTGGTATCTGAACTTTAGGATTGTTCAATTTGGTACCCCAATTTTCTAAAGAGATTCACTTTGGTCATCTCCGTTAAGTTGGAGTTAACACCGTGTCCATACAGGACACGTGTCAAGCCATGAAATTTTATTTTTTTTAATATTTTTTTTCAGAAAAATTTAAAAAACTGCCACGTGTCAGTTTATCATCGTGCCATGTGGCAGCTTACAAGCATGACACGTGGCAGTATAATAGATGTTTTCAATTTAGTACCCCAATTTAAATTTTTGGTTCAATTTAGTACCCTAATTTTTTTAAATCATCCAATTTCGTCATCTTCCATTTGAGACCAAATTAGTAAATAAGCTTAATTACAACCTATATATACATGTTACAATAACTTTTTCTAATATATACATCAAATCATTTCACCTAATTATTTTATTTTTTTCATTTTAACCTTTGTAATTGTTTATACATGAAATTTTTTACACTTGTAAAAAATAAAATAATTTGAATATTTAGGTGTAGTGATTTGATGTATAAATTCAAAACAATTATTTTAACATGTTTATATAAGTTATAATTAAGCTTATTTACTAATTTGGTCTCGAATAGGAAAGGACGAAATTGGATCATTTTAAAAAATTTGGGTACTAAATTGAACCAAAAATTTAAATTAGGGTACTAAATTGAAAACAACTATTACACTGCCACATGTCATGATTGTAAGCTGCCATGTGGCACGATGATAAACTGACACGTGGCAGTTTTTAATTTTTTTGAAAAAAAATTAAAAAAATAAAAATTTCATGGCTTGACACGTGTCTTGTACGGACACGGTGTTAACTCCAACTTAATAGAGAGGACCAAATTGAATCTCTTTAGAAAATTGGGGTACCAAATTGAACATTCCTAAAGTTCGGGTACCACATTGAACTTTCCGAAAAAGTTTGGGTACCAAATGTGTATTTATACCTAATTTTTAATTATTTTTAAAATAAAGTACAATTTGTTAACCTTGTTGTTTTTATGATTTAAATATAAGTTTTAATCTCTTACATCCATCAAATCACTCATAAACTTGAAAAAACTTTACTCTTAATCCACCCAGTTTCACCTTTAATCCACTTAAAGTGAACAACACAAACTTCACACTGTAATCCACTTGATGTCATCCTCTCCTTCTCCATCCAATCAACCTTGAGGGAGAGAGAGGGAAAGGAAGACGAAAATTCTTATATTTTTAAATGATGTCTGTTATGTCTTGGTTTGAGGGTGATATCAAGATTACAATGATATCCGCAATTTATTTTTCAGCTTAATTATCAAAATGATGTAAAAATATGAATTTTCAAATTATATTTACAAAAATAAGTAATCACGAAAATTTTAAAATTGTTATAAAATAATGTTTAAAAAGTAATTTTTAATTATAAAATTTTCTATTACATTATCTTTTAAATATTTTTTTATTAAAATATGTTATTTTCATTTATACATTTTCATATTTTTTCTACGATAAATCAAACTTATATAATAATAACTTTTAATTATTTTTAAAATAAAGTACAATTTGGTAATCTTGTTTTTTTATGATTTAAATATAAGTTTTAATCTATCACATCCATTGTAACATCCCATTTAATAGTTCCTCACACTATCAAATAAAACATTATATCATGATTAAACATAGCAGATAGTAGGCATAATAGTTATACACACATAGTATATGAATCTAGTACAGTCCTCCACACTACTACATATATATATATATATATACATATATATACAAGGAAAGAGTAGGTAGAAAGGATACTAAACTACACAAACTCCAAAACGTACAACAGTAACCTATGACTATAGCGAACACTCCCAGCAAGGCTTCAACTCCTTCTCAGGAGGGGATATCTCCATCTGGTTTCTGCTCTGCTCACACCCAACATAGGTGATCATTGCAAAAGGATAATATACAAAGCAGGCAAACACAAACAAGAAGGGTAAGCTAACTGAAATGAGAAACATTGATAAACTTCACAGTTAGAAAGATCATTCATAGCATATAATTCAATTATAAGTTCTAGACTCGATATCCGGATTGTGTAAGTGACGTTGGAGCACTTGGTGGCGTGCACCTGTAACGGTTCCCAAACTCTGCAGAGTCTGGACACATGGAGTATTCACCCGACCGTTCCCAGGGTAAGTCCCCTTCACGTCTAGGACTGGATCAAGTCCAACGACGAGGACCTCCTACTACTCCTCACGACATAATTCATTCTACTCTATCTGAGCTTGAATGATTATTGGAGTTCCAGGATACTAACCATTATTGATTCCTTACATCTTTACACACACTACCATTTCACTTGGATTTCCCTTGAAATTCCATTTCAACCTCATCTTCTCATAATTTGTATTAATTCAATTTAATCATACAATACATCAATGGTAGCATTCCAACCACACAGGGCCTAAGTTGCATAATGATTCATTAAAACATACATTTCCACTAACGAAAACAGAATTAGAGCACTACTACTGCAGTAGCTCTCGCTCAGGCTAAAAAGTCTAGCCTAGGCGAGAGGTCATCTCGCTCAAGCGAGCCAGTCTCGCCTAGGTGAGACACTAATAGTGGCTAAAAGAGAAAACATGGGCGAACTCTCGCTCATGTTAGGCTGGTTCTCCTAGACGAGATCGTCTCTCACTAAGGCGACTCCAGCTCGCCTAGGTGTCACTTCGCGCAGGAACAGAGGTGCGTCTCCTGGTGTTTTCGCTCAGGCGAGAGTAACTCGCCTAGGCGAAAATACCAGGTCACGAACCTGTTTCCACATGCAGCAGATCAGTCTTCCTCAAGCACAAATCAATTATTCACCAAATCATGTAATTCAAACACCAATTCATCAATCAAACGTGTAATTCAAGCTCATCTACGAATTTTCTATTCAAATTAAGAAGAGTGGTTAGCTTCCCTTACCTCTATATATTTCTACTAGCTAGAATCCTCCCACCCAAGAGCACTTCAGTTGTACCACTTAGTGAGCTGGAAATGCAGGTTCAAAGTATGAGAATGGTTCCCAAATTAACTCAGCAGGAATGGGGTTCTACAGATTTCGAATTAAAGAAGGATGTAAAGGTTGGGAGTAACTTACATGGAGGAAAAGGAATTGTAGTTGAGAGGAGAGGTCCTGAACCAGCCTCAGGTTTGCATTCTGCAACAGAGGGAGAGAAATTCAAATTTTTGGTAGAGAGAAGGCAAATGGAGAGGAGAGGGAGAAAGGTGCAGTGAAATGTAGTGTTGTTCTGTGGTGTGGTTGGCAGAGAGAGAAGAGAGATTAAAGGGCTAAAAAAAGAAATTGGGTTCTCACAATCTCCCCAACAACAAAAATTTTCGTCCCGAAAATTAAGACTCACTAGAGAATAGGTGTGGATATGATTCCTTCACTTCCTCTTCAAGTTCCCACATGGAATCCCCCATTCTTTTATCCCAGATGACCTAGACTAGACTGACAGACTTCCCCTTGTGCTGCCTTGTTTGACTATCACCAAGACTAACCGGCTGAACCTCCACTAAGAGATCTCCTCTAACCTGTAGATCTTCTGCTTCGAGCACATGAGAGGGATCAAACACATATTTTCTGAGCTGAGAGACATGGAATACGGAGTGAAGGTTGGATAGCTAAGGAGGTAAGGCGATCTCATAAGCCACTGGTCCAATCTTCCTCAGGATCTGATATGGACCAATGAACTTAGGAGATAACTTCCTTGAGCGAATAGCCTTCCCCACACCAGTGGTTGAGGTAATCCTCAAGAAAACATGATCTCGCACTGCAAACTCCAAAGGTCTTCTCCTCTGATCAGCATAGAATTTTTGTCTACTCTGAGATGCCTTCATCCTTTCTTGTATTAACTTGAGCTTCTCTGTAGTTTGCCTCAGCAACTCTGGCCCTACCACCACTGACTCTCCGTCTTGGTACCAACACAAGGGAGTCTTGCATCTCCTGCCATAGAGAGCTTCATATGGTGCTATGCTAATGCTTGCATGGAAACTATTATTATAGGTAAACTCCACCAGAGGCAGGACCTCGTCCCACGCACCAAGATGATCTAGCACGCACGTCCACAAGAGGTCCTCAAAAGACTGTATTGTCCTCTCGGACTGACCATCTGTCTGGGGGTGGTAAGCTGAGCTCATAGTCAGTCTGTTGCCCATGGCACCCTACAACGTCTGCCAGAAACGGGAGGTGAATCGTGGATCCCTATCTAAGACTATGCTCATCGACACTCCATGCAATCTCACAATCTCATTGATATACAATTGTGCCAACTTCATCATGGACATTCTCAGATTCACTGTGAGGAAATGGGAACTCTTGGTCAGACGGTCAACTATAAACCATATGGCATCATGGCTCCTCACCGTCCGTGGTAAATGGGTAAAAAAATCCATAGCGATGCTATCCCACTTCCACTCTGGAATCTCCAACTGTTGCAGCATCCCTCCAGGCCTCTAATGTTCTGTCTTAGCCTTCTGGCAGGTTAAACAGGATGACACATACCAAGCAATGTCCGACTTCATTCTCGTCCACCAGAAAGATTCTCTTAGATCATGATACATTTTAGTCATGCTTGGGTGCATGCTAAAGCGACTCTTGTGCCCCTCTTCAAGAATCATACCCTTCACTTCCAAGTCCTCAAGTATGCAGACCCTACCTCTGAATCTTAACACCCCATCACCTCCCATCTCAAAGTCCTTGGCCTTCTCTGTGCCAAGCAATTCCACTGTTCCCCGCAATTTGGGGTCAGATAATTGCCTCTCCTTTATCAGGACAAGGAAATCACTAGATACGGTTAGATGGTTGCATCTAATGACACCCTCTCCTAAAGTCACCTGTATTTACATGTCTCTGAACTGTTCCACCAAATCCAACTCCCTAGCCATCATATAAGAGGCATGAACTATTTTTCTGCTTAGAGCGTCCGCCACCACATTCGCTTTCCCCGGGTGGTACAATAGTTCGAAGTCAAAGTCCTTTAAGAACTCCATCCATCGTCTCTGCCTCATGTTCAACTCTTTCTGGTCGAACAGGTACTTCAAGCTCTTGTGATCACTGAAAACCTGGAACTGAGCACCATACAGATAATGTCTCCAGATTTTCAATGCAAACACCACAGCCGCTAACTCGAGATTATTTGTGGGGTAGTTCTTCTCATGACTTTTAAGCTGCCTAGAGGCGTAGGCAACCACTCTCCTTTCTTGCATCAGAACGCACCCTAACCTCTGATGGGAGGCATCACAGTAAACTTCAAAGGGTCTACTGGTATCAGGGATCACCAACAAGGGAGCACTGGTCAGCTTCTGCTTCAACTCCTGAAAACTATTCTCACACCAGTCGGTCCAGGCAAAAGGCTGATCCTTACGAGTCAACCGTGTCAAGGGTGCCACGATCTTAGAAAACCCCTCAATAAACCTTCGGTAGTATCCTGCCAGTCCCACAAAGCTCATAATCTTAGTCGCTGATTTAGGACGCTCCCATTTTAACACAGCCTTAACTTTGGATGGGTCTACTGATATGCCCTGGGCCGAGATCACATGCCCCAAGAATTGGACTGTGGTCATCCCAAACTCACACTTAGACAACTTTGCATAGAGCTGCTTCTCTCTCAAGATGCTCAGGACTATCCTCAGATGCTCCGCATGTTCTTCATGAGTTTGGGAGTATATCAAAATGTCGTCGATGAAAACCACCACGAACTTGTCTAGGTGATGAGTGCGTATTTTTGCCCTCATTTAATGTTTAATTATGGGTATTTAATTGAATTTGTGTGCTTAAAGATTGATTTAATTGGGATTTCCTATTATTTGGATTATTGAGCATGAGATACAAAAACATGTTAAAAATAGCTTTTTAGTTGCAAAAATATTCGTTGGATATTTTGAGGTGTGTTAGTGCAGCTGCAACTAAGTTGAGCTCATGGAGGTGTGGAAATAAATTGATTAAAGCTTCATGACACCTTAAAGATAAATCCAAGAATAAGAAATTATCAAAAGAACAAAAA
>Ga0214543_1010523_pt1 | contig 13636 bp, 6 predicted proteins | sample CNSS2metaG_FD_160094 | JGI IMG/M metagenome (GOLD analysis project Ga0214543, IMG submission 160094) | Root nodule microbial communities from cowpea collected in UCLA plant growth center, Los Angeles, California, USA - CNSS2 | ecosystem: Host-associated > Plants > Roots > Nodule | place: USA...
TTCAGCATATACTGTTAGAAAATGATTACTCAAATAATACTAATAATAATATAAATATAAAATAAAATAATAATAATTATTAAATCAATAATAATACTAAGACAATATATAAAACAATGAATATTAATCAGAGATCAACAATTATAATAACAATAATAAATAAAAATAAAAGGTAAGGAGTAGAAATATCCTAGGTTGAGGCACACATAGCGCTATCCTTAGAGAGAAAACGCCCCTACTGCACAGGACTAAACAAATACACAATTATATGTGTCTCAAATCAAATGTGTTTCTCTCCCAAGATACAACAACCCGTCAGATCAATCTCAATCGAGTGCAGCGAAGGATCTCCGAACCTTATGAACACCACTGTCTCTGTTTGTTGTGTTTTTCCTCATGCACCTAGGTGGTATTTATAGGTAGATAAAGGAGATAAAGAAGTAAATTGCAATAAGAATATAGCCGTTAATCATTAAAAACCATTAAACCATAAATTAAAGGTCTATAAAAACTTCAGTAACAGTAGAATTTTTATTTTTATTATTTATTTTTTAAATTATAATAAAATATTTCTAACATATACTTCTTAATAAAAATAATTTTTCTCCTTGTTACTTTTCATCGTTGCTTTCCCTTTTGTCTCATTCTTCTGATATGACTTATTACACATTCAAGGTTCATCATTTTCATCATTGTATCAAGATTATGATATTAATGTCACATGTTTTTCATGTTGCATACATAGGTTGGGAGATGAAAAACATTGAATTGGACTTACTGAATATGTAAAAGTTGTCAATTATGAGGCTGTGGACAAGAAACAAGGTGTTGTAAATAGAAATAAGTAAGGGGTGTAATCAATCTTTTAGAGATGTGCAAACAATGGGAATAAAGGGGTTGTAAGTAAGATAAGTCCTAACTATTGAGACCCGATCTATCTTTCTAATGGCCTTTTTCTCATTGGGAAACCTAGTTCTCATTTCTTCGATTTCTTTAGTTATTAGAAAAATAAATCAAACAGAAATATGAAAAAGTGGTATTTATTGGGTTTAAAAGTTTGGTAATGGAGGAAATGAATACAATAAAAAATAGAGAGAATATTAACTAAGAACAAGATTTGCACTCATCATGATGGCTTATTATCCATATTCATATTCATCGATCCATAAATAGTCATCTCCACCAAGACAATTCATATTGTATGAGAATCTTTAAATGCAACTGAAGAGCTTTTCTGGTGTTCTTTGAATTCTAGAAGCTTTGGGAGGTTCTTCATCCAAAACTTTAAAGGTTATATTTCTTTTGAGATGTTGGAAGAAAGTTTCAACTTTTTCTTTTTTTTTTTTCTGTTCGCATGCAACAATCCTTCTAGAGCTGTCGATGATGGATTTGAAGAATTAATTATGTTTGTATGTATAGATTTTAAGAGAGGAAATGCAGAGATTTGAGGGATGGATCACTTTTTTTATCTCATCAAAACATAGCAGATTTAAAGAGATATATAGTAATTTACAATAATATCCTCCTAAATCGTGTATATATATATATATATATATATATATATATATATATATATATATATATATATATATATTATTAAAGTTAATAATATATATTTATAATAATTAATAATAATAAATAATTTATATGCATAGTAATTAAATATAATAAAAAATAATATATATAATAATTATTATTATTGTTATCATTAATAGTTTTAAATAATAGTAATTATTATGAAAATAATAATAATAATTTATTGTAATTTACTTTTTATTTTTTTTATTAAAATTTATTAAATAATATTTTATTAAAATTTAATATTTTTACCTAATCTAAAAATTATTTTATATATTTTTTCTATCAAAAACATTTTAGTAATTTTCAAATTTTATCTATTATAATTTTTTATTTTATCTATCGATCATTCAAATCATTCACTAACATTCATACAATTTATCTTCAAATTCATTTATTTTATCCTTTAAATCCACACAAAGAAACACACGTATTCATATATACAAATTTATCTTCACACTTTCTCCTAGAACCATCTTTTTATGTGAAAATTTAGGCATAAGATACGAGAGAGATGACATACTCTTAATTTAGTGTCGTTTCTTCCATGCTTAAGTTGTTGTCATGTTTTTAGTATTTGGCTTTTATACGTTTTCTATGACCACATTATATCGGGAACCTTCAATGTATGAGTTTGTAATGAATATACGTGAATGTTAATATCAACATTTTCGATATTGAAAATAAATGAAGAAAACGTTGGGACGGTCGATTTGGGCCAAACACTATGTTATCTCAAGGAGTTAGGGATTCATGGTCCCATTTTTTTTTAAATTATATATATATATATATATATATCACATCAAATAATTGTAAGTAATTATTCTAAAAAACACAAACTATACTTGGAGATGGTAGTGGTTAATAGAGTTGAGGTGACTCTATTTTGTGTTTGGATGTGTTTCAATATAAATGTTATTGGAAGAGTTCATATTTACTGGGCGCTAAAAGATGAACGAGCACTATTTTTTTTTTTGTTGCCAATGCCATTGACAAAGAGAGTGCTAGTGGTGGATATAATAAGGTGACATTAGTAGGATGAAAACAACGTTTCAACTTGTTGACAATAGGGAATAACATTGACATCTACACTAAGCCATATAAAAAGAAGAATACAGAAAATTACGGTGCATCAAATTATTTTGTGATCCATGTCAACATAAGAGTGTTAAGAAAATTGTTCACCATATCACTTACTTAAAAACAAAAAACAAAAAATCTATTACCTTTAGATTTACAATCCAATTTCTATATGACCTTTAAATACAGTTTCACTTAAAAAAAACATTAAAAAGAAAGATAGCATAGTATTTCATTATTATGGATTATAATAAAGAGTTGAAGGTTTCATAATTAATAATATAAAGCATTTTATACGTATTGATGAATGAGGAATTATAGGGATATTTAACGAAATGGTATTTGGAAAGAAGATGAATCAGTGATATTCATTCATTCCCCTTTGTGGTGGTTTCTTGCAAAGTATAGGAGAAGTGGAGTCACACGTCAAATAAAAGCATATGGTTTGGTTTAAAAGAATGGGAAAAAAAGTTGATGGAATAGACACGAGGCGGGCAAAGGAGGTGACAGAACATAAAGGGAGTGAAAGAATAGATAGATATATAGATAGATGGGTTATATGCCGAATGGTGTAATAGTTGAATCTCATCTCATCTCCTAAGATCCCAATAACCAATCCTAAGTAATTGACTCATTGCTGCAAGTGGAACCCTTTGCTTATCCACTCACCACTCACTCACCACTCACCTCTCACCTCTCACCATTCACCACCACCCCTTCTATTCTTTTCTCCTCCCTCGTTAACCCACCCTAATACAATGCATTAACTCTCATACTTCGCACCAAAGCCCAAACCTTTCAATCTAACTCCACAACCCACCCTAACCAAACAGATTCTCACAAACCCCACCATGAGTGCCGTTAATTTTAACGCATGGCTACACCCCAGCTTCACCAGATCCAGATCCCCAACTTTTCTCTTTCACGGCCTCACTAACTCCCCCATTCCCTCCCTCATCGTTACCAAACGCCCAAGAGATAAGCTTTATTCGTCCCCGTCTTTCACAGTCTCCGCAGTGCTCACCAAAGAGGAGACGGTCGAGACGGAAGAGAAGCCGGCGTTTAACTTCAAGTCCTACATGCTCCAGAAAGCCGACGCCGTCAACCAGGCGCTTGACGACGCCGTTCCGCTCCGCGAGCCGCTGCGGATCCACGAGGCCATGCGCTACTCCCTCCTCGCCGGCGGCAAGCGCGTGCGCCCCGTCCTCTGCGTCGCCGCCTGCGAGCTTGTTGGAGGCGCCGCCGCCACCGCGATGCCCGCTGCCTGCGCCGTTGAGATGATCCACACCATGTCCCTTATCCACGACGACCTCCCCTGCATGGACAACGACGACCTCCGCCGCGGTAAGCCTACCAACCACAAGGTCTTCGGGGAGGACGTCGCTGTCCTCGCCGGCGACGCGCTCCTCGCATTCGCCTTCGAGCACATCGCCGGCGCCACCGTCGGTGCCTCCCCGCCGCGCATCGTCCGCGCCCTCGGCGAACTCGCGCGAGCCATCGGCGCCGAGGGACTCGTCGCCGGCCAGGTGGTCGACATCAAGTCCGAGGGGCTTGACGATGTCGGCCTCGAACGGTTGGAGTTTATCCATCTCCACAAGACGGCGGCCCTGCTGGAAGGCGCGGTGGTCCTTGGCGCCATCCTGGGCGGTGGAAGCGACGAGGAGATTGAGAGATTGAGGAAGTTCGCGCGGTATATAGGATTGTTGTTTCAGGTGGTTGATGACATTCTGGATGTTACGAAATCTTCCCAGGAATTGGGGAAAACTGCGGGGAAGGATCTCGCGGCTGATAAGGTTACTTATCCCAAGCTTTTGGGGATTGAGAAGTCTAAGGAGTTTGCTGCCAAATTGAACAAAGATGCTCAGGATCAGCTCTCTGGCTTTGACCCTGTCAAGGCTGCTCCTTTAGTTGCTTTAGCCAATTACATTGCTTATAGGCAGAACTAGATTGTTGAACTGTGTCACAAATTAACAATTGTTTACAAAATTTAGATTTATGAAGCCATTCTATATGCTTATTGCAGTGCAGCTAGGGATTATAATAATCCCCTTGCCCTTCCTCTTTCTTCCTTACTCGTCAATTTTGAATCATGAATAAGTATTATATTCCTGTAATTTGTAATTAAGTATTATATCCTTATGTGTATATAAGTGTAAAGGATTTTTATACTAATCACACAATGGCATGTCTGGTGACTTTCACAGTGTTTTGCTTCAAAGTTAATATGGTTGAAAACGTTTCACTTAGGCTGTGTATATAAATTAGACTCGGCCTGTTTTTTGGATGTTGAATATTTTGTCTCAGGAATTAAACTGGTGAGGTTAGTTTTGCCCTGATTATGTAAGTGTTTCTCTGATGTTGGCTTTTGAGTTTTCAACTGATATTTTCTCCATTTGCTGTTGTCTTTGGTTGCTGGTGTTGAGTTTGAGTCTGAAAAGAATTTGGTATGGCAGATGCTGTGTTGGGGATAATTGAACACATTTGTTTAATTCTATGTAGGTATATTCGAACATATTTCTTTCTGCTGTTTAATTTTCAGCAGAGAAGGAATAGTTAGCCATGTCAGTGGAGGATGATGAAGCAATCAGTTTCATATTTAACCTTGGTTCATCTATTATATAATATATTATGGTAGCTATGGAATTAGGTGTCATCAAGTCAAATGAAACACTTCTTCTATCTTGTTGACTCCTTAAATTTTTAGATTCTTTTAAGCAAAATGATCGCTTCAAATTTGCTATCCTAAAGACAAGTTTGTTCTTCTTGCTGTTAAAACATAAACTCGTATCAGATGCTCCACAATTGAGCAACTTATTATGCTACAAAGCATGGAATGTCAAACTTATTAGTTTAAATTGATTTTTAAACCAAGATGATATGTGAACGGACTTTAGTCAATCTTGTTTTCAAAGGGAAGTTTAGCCTCTGTGGCCGACTTTGAAGTTGTATTCTCACTTGATATTGCTGGAATGTATTGTTAGGCAAGCAATAGAGTTTAGGTACAACAAAATTTTGGTCATTGGTTGGTCTCTTTTAATATGACAAACAAAAATTTGAGTTTCTGTTGAAAGTGGTTATCAAAACGTAGTTTCTGAGGTGTCTCGGACAAAATTGTTAGGCAAAAGTAGAGAATAATATAGAAGGAAAAGAAGAGCATTGATGGGCGAACTAATTGTATTGTATCTTCTGAGAAAGAAGCTGATTCCCGAGTCCTTTTGACTCTGGAGTAGTGGTGGAACCTTGTGCTTTTGGAAGCTATTAATTTATTCTCCAATCCATCCCTGGCACTTGGAAGGGATGTAGAAGGCCAACTATAAATAAAGCACTCTTTTACCTTATTATTTCTCATTATAATATAAAATTGGGGTATATATATGTTCGGATGTTGAACTATGGTCATTAATATATATAATTTGGGTCTGTCTTGTCTATATGATAATCTAATTAATTTGCACAGGAGATGGTTTTGCATTGAGATAAAGTACAAGCCAATACATCCATGATGGACCAATTAGCACCTTACACGAGCCTTTTAATGCAGCACTGCACTGATTGGTGATTGGCATGACACGCCCTGAGAAATTTTGATGTCTGCATTTTTCACCAGTTTTGTTCTGCCAATAGTGTCTCATCAAAAGCTTCAAAATTCCGGACCCCATATGTAACAACCTTATTGTTGGATTTTATGTATTTTGCTACGTTGTCAAAATCTAGACATGAATCATGGGAACTTTTACGTTAAGTGTTGATTGGACGATGCATAATTTATCATGTGATGCATTTTGACTCTTAACTCCTATTTGTAGAAAAATGACAAAGTTCACAAAGATGCACGTTGAAAGCAATTAAGAAAAGGATGTAATGTAAACTATCTATCACTTACGATTTAAAAAGACTCGATGGCCAGAACTATTGGTGGAAAGAGAAATGCCAACGTCATCATTTTATCTAGTTTTTAAATTTTATGATTATTGAATTAAATTTATTAAAGTTTTATTTTTTTTATGAAACTTAATTTTTTATCTATTGACTTTTTTATTTTATGATTTTTTATATGTTTTAATCAATCATAGAATATAGGTTAAATAATACGATGCTAGTGGGCAACTAAGATAAGTGGCGTATACGTGGGGGCAGGTCTTCCAATCAATGTACCATTAATTCTTCAAAAAGATTGTTTACTGGAGCAATCAGACAAGACAAAACGGAAGATTAATTTTCCAATTTCTCTTCTTAGTTTCTTAATTTCATTGTATTTTACCTTCAATATATTTATGTTTTCTAAAATAAGATAGCAAATTTGTCTTGTAATTTGTTAACTATAAGATTGTGTAATTTACGTATAATGTGAAAAAAAATGAAATCATAAATATAACAACAATCATACAAAAATAATTCATAACGTGTTTCTCTCTTTTTCTTTGTTTTGTTAGTTTTTTATTATAAAATGTCTAATTTTTTTTTTTTTTGCGAGAAAATGTTTAACAACTTTACAAAAATAGATTCACACAACATTGGTTGATTTAATTCAAAGTTTATATTAAATTTAAATTAAACCAAACATAATCACAATTTATTTGTATATTTGATTAAAATGACTATTTAATGAAAAAATTGAATTAAACAAAAATTGTTAACTCTCTTCGTTACTAAGAGTATCAAAGTAAGTTAAACTAACTTATTCAAGGGGCTCACCATAGACTTAAGCTTAAAAAGTTTCGTAACTTTGTTTGATCTGCAATGGGGTGATAAGTTAAATAGGTTGATTAATTTTAACCATATTTTATTCTCCTAACTTATTTCATATATTGATTGGATTACAATTAAAATAAATTTACTGGATTAGTAACATAATTTGAATTTATTTTGAATTCTTACTGTGATATTTCATACTATTTATATTTCAGAAATAATTTTGTCTTTTATTAGTTCAAGATGTTGAACTCCTCTGGTTCTTTTTCTTTTTTTTTGTATTTTGTTTTTTCCTCCATCTCCAATTGTATGTTCATTTTGCACCATTTCTAGATAATAAAACACCATTTAAATGGTATTTTTTTCTAATTCAAAGTCCTAAATATTATTCTCTCACAAAAATCTCTCACCCCATGTAAGAATTAAGTCCAAAAAATAAAAATCAAACTTTTCAATATAAAACATGGTGGGGGTAAGGTGGAAGGAGAAAATAAAATAGAGAAATTTCAAAGTAAAAAATGATGCAGATTTTAACATGTAGCAATGTCAAATCATCTTAACATCAATGAAAAATAACAAATTAACTCTATTCATCAAATATTGAGACTTAATTAAAAAAAAAAAAAAAAAAAAAGACCCAAATTTAATTTATATATTTTCCTCGTCAATATGTTTCGAAGTATTTTTATATTTTACTTTTTTTTTCTATTTATTTTACTGTAGAGGCCCAGACTAATATTGTATCTAATACCTTTAATGTTTTGCACCATATAAGCTTGGTCAACCTTCACCTTTGATAAATATGTAACTATTTCCCTTAAATCAATTAAAATTTAGTTTCTGACTGATGTCATTTGGCCAAGCAAGTTGAACTTCTCTTTAATAACAATAATGGTAAGAGTTGACATCCTTCTAAATTAGTTCACATAAATCCTTTAAATCTTTTTGTCGTAATATCTTTTCAATTATTTTCTTATTTTTGTTGATGATTTCACTAAGCATATTTGGATTTATCTTTTGATATATATATATGACTTCAAAAATTTACACTTTAATATATTTTTTAAGTGGGTGTCAAAGTTATACATCCGAACCAAAATGAGTATCATCTGACTAATTAAACCTATTTTTATAAATTTCTTTTAAAATGTTATAAAATAATCTTTTTTACCTTTCTTGATTTAAAGGTTTTGAATTGTCTTGCCCTCATCATTAGTTAACATTGAACCAAGTTTATTAATAATGTTAGAAAATTCATTTTACTAAGCTACAAGTGGGTACTAAATCTATTAATAAACTTTACCCCATATTACCTTCTTGTTTATAAACTTTGACTTACGTTATAAAACTATTTTTATAAGTAAATACGTCATTTGTTATGAACATATTTTTCATAACATTTTATATTTCTTTTTTTGAGCCTAATATAGAAACTCACAACATCTTCAAATTTAATATATAAACTATTTATATACTATAAACAATATCATTGAGCCTCTTAATTTTTTTATAAGAATAATCATAACAAAGAATTTTAATTACATGAAGCATTTGGGATGTTTCAACCATATGTAATGTATTAAGAGTTAATACTTAAGCCTCAATATTTACATTACATCCCTAAAAGACTTTATATAATAGTTTAAGCACATAAAAATAATTTTAATCAAACTCCCTTTGCAGGAGATAGCTTACTGCTAGCACAACTATAAGGAGATTTGCATATTCCAAATAAGATTGGAAATTATATATGTTGTGTAAGTTTAACTTAACTATCCACAGATGATTTTTTTGTCAATAAATGACTATTTGTCCTTCTTTTATTTCACCCGCAATAGTGGTATAGATTGTAATATGCTATGTCTCTCCATTCCTCATCAATCATCATCACCAAGGTCTTTATTTTGTTGAGATAGAATTTTGATACTATAAGTACCCCAACATCCATACCTGCATAAGAGCATAGTCACTCTAGATTAAAGAGTCCGAGAAAATGTTAGATATTTTCAAAACTATATGATTTTCATAAATCTGCTCTATAATAGTAACAACCTTGTTTATATTTGTTATTGTACACCTTTTATGGTCCTCTTACCTAATATACTAACCTTTGACTCATCCTGTTTATCTTATTTTATCAACGTTCTTATACAATAGACACTATATAAACACCAATCAAAGTATGAAAAATTTATATTTGAGCTTTTACATTTTAGCCACACCCATACTCTCAATTGATAATAATAATTTATCAAATATGATCTTAAATCTAAAATATAACTTTAGAGATACATTTAGACTAGAAATATATCTAAATATTTATGTCTTTTTCATAAAAGACATCAACTATGACATATTTTTCACCATTGGAAAGGTCACCACTCTTTAATTAGTTTTGGCTATTGTTACAATAAATCAATAATTTTGATATTAACTTAGATATATCCATAATATTTTTCTTCATGAACATCTTGATGAGGAAGTTTATATGGAACTATCCTCATACATTACTTATATAACCCAACCAAGTGAATTAACAAGTCTATGATTTGAAACAAACAAAAATATAATGATTTGCTAAATTTTTTTATCTTTATGTTAGTGCAAAAATTACATTTTACGTTGATTATTTAAGATTGATTACATCAATTTTAACATTTGTTTACATCAGATGTTGAATCAACCAATATAATGTGTCATGAGAGGAAAAAAGATCTTATATGCAAATCTTCTCCGCCCATCATTTCTGAAGGAACATCTACCCCTAATTTTCTCAAGGATAATGATATTTTAACATACTTTTTTTTATCAACTTTTAACCCACTACTTTAATCACCCTTAGATAGTTTATTTTGATTTTTTGTAGTGATGTGATGTAATGATCTAATAGTGATCAAAGTAATAAGTTAAAAGTGGGTCAAAAAAAGTAAATTAAAATATCATTATCCTTTTCTCAACTTTCTCTTATCTTTTGTGACCTTTTATCATTTCTTTAGTGCCTTTACAATTTACTCTTCAAAAATTGTTCTTTTAATTGGAGATCCATCTACAAGTTAACACAAACATTCTTTCATTTTATGTATAGGTAGAAAGTTAGTTATAGAATTTAGAATAAACTAAAATTGTTCGTGTTTAAGAACTTAGATGTAGAATTTTTTCAATATACGAACCAGAATTAAATTTTTTATTTTAAATTTGATATAAAAGTCATAAATCTAGTAGTGAGTCTTAGCAACAAAAGCCAGTTCTATGCGACGGATATCCACGATGAAAGTTGGAGGATTAAGGGACTAAAATAATATAATTATATAATTATTAGATTGGATTATTAGTATAATGTTTTAAAAAATAACTCTTCTAATTAGATAATTTGATTATTAGATTAGATCATTAGTATAATATCTTAAAATATGTGAAGAAGTAACATCTATCTATCTTGTTTTCACTTCACCAATAACTTCTCTTTTACCACTTTTAAAGAATGAATCTATTATTTTATTCTTCATCAATATACATTTAAAAAAAATTAATATTAAAAAATAATTTATCATAATGTAATAAAAAATTGAGATACGTAATTATTAAAAGAAAAATATATTATAGTCAAGTCACATACATTTTTTTTTCTAGTTTATTCTATAGATACAGTTGAAAATTTTGATTAGTGCTCGAGTCAGATGATGAAAAATTATCATATTCGGTTCTTTTGGAGGATGGATCTATAAGAATTCACTTATCCCAATAACAAAAAAACCTGACTTGAATGATCTTGTATTAAGAACAAAATTGGCTAAGGAGATGGGTCATAATTATTATGGAGAACCCACATGGCCTAACGATCTTTTATATATTTTTCCAGTAGTAATTCTAGGTACTATTGCCTGTAACATAGGCTTAGCGGTTCTAGAACCATCCATGATTGGGGAACCCACGAATCCTTTTGCAACTCATTTGAAAATACTACCTGAATGGTATTTTTTGTCCCGTATTTTAAATACTTCGTACCATGGCCAATAAGTTATTGGACGTTCTTTTAATGGTTTCGGTACCTATGAGATTATTAACAGTACCCTTTTTGAAGAATGTTAATAAATTCAAAATCCATTTCATTGCCCAGTTGCCCTTTGAAACAACATAATACATTTTTTTTATATTCATAAAAAATGAATATACTAAGGATAATGAAATAAAAAATAATGTTAATATAGTTCGTTATCAAATTAAATAAAGAAGTTACCTTTTTTTCTTCAAGAAAAAAAAGATAACAAATAGTGACAAATGAAAGTAAAATGTAATAAGTTTGTGTCTAACTCTCTTTTCTTCTTCAAAAACAAAAAGAAAACATATGAGACCGGAAGATGAGTACAAATTTGTGAAAAACTAAAAAGACAACGAGAAGAAAAATAAAAAATATCTTAATAAATATTTGATTTAATTACTCATTTGATTTTTATTTTAAAGATTTAAGTCGGTTCTCTAGTTGTTTTAGTCTCAATTTTAGTTCCAACTTTTAGTCATAATTTAATATTTTTTAAAATATAAAAACAAAAAAATAATTAAACCTAAATATTTTTACTCTTTATTATATTTGATATTATATTTTATTATTTATTAACATTAAATATTATGTTTTATTAAAAAAATAAAAAGATACACAATTTAATTTTTATTAATTTTTAAAATATATTACTTATAATTTTAAAAATTTCAAAAGTATACATAGTTTAAATATATATATATATATATATATATATATATATATATATATATATATATATATATATATAAAAAAAAAAAAAATATTTTGGGGAGGCAAACCCTCCCAGTTCCTTATATAATCCGTCATTGTTTCTGGTAAAACAAGATCATTAGATAACCCTAAACGTCCATTTAACGCTAACGATTCAGAATTCTTTTTCTTCATTTTGATGCTTTGAACATGTGACTGAAAGGGTTTTTTGACAATATTTGACTCTGAAGTAGCAGTGAGAACCTAGTGCTTTTGGATGCTATTATTTATATCCTTCCCTGAACTTTGGCACCTCACACTTGGAAGAGTTGTATAGGGTCAAACTCTAAAGCATTTTGTCTCCATATTTCTCAGAATATTACGAAATGGGTGCAATATTTTGAGATGCAGACGTTCAACTTCAAGTTTTTTCTTCTATCTTGAATGTTAAGACTAATGATATCTTGTATGCAAAATGATTGAACTTTACACTAACGTAAACTTTTCTTCTCGTAACCTCAAACAGTTACTTATTTGTTATTGTTCATGTTACAGTTACTTATTTGTTATTGTTTATGTTAGATCTTTTAAAAAATGATTGCTAGAGAGATATAATACTAATGATATATAAGTTCAATACATACATAAAAAATTTACATCACTCTTAACATAAAATATAAAGATCATAAATTTATAAGTTTACTTATCGTGTAATTTAAACTCACATTTAAATTTTTAATCGTTTTTTTCTTTTTGTAATTAGTCTGTTTCATGTTCATTGGAGCTTGATTTCTATACATTTGAACTATATTCGATATCAATGTATTACAAATACATTCATATAAGAGATTACTGCAAGATAGTGTTCAAACTTGATTGGATGATTGGTCATACAATTTCTCACTTTGAAATCAATTTCTAAGTATTGAGAAATAGGCATAAAGTCAACAGAAGGATTTTAGTTTGCATCACCACATTTACTGATGCAGTAAGAAATAAGATCGTTGATGTAATATAAAAATAACTTTAATGGTTAGGGATCATTCAATAACTTCTACTATTCGTGTTTGAGTTACTAGTACTTTTTTTCTTGTTTATTTATTTTCAACTAAATTAGATAATATGTATACCAAACAATTGAATCAATGGGTTTAATTCCATCTTATTTTTACAATTATATTGGAAAGAGCTGGGTAATTTTCTAAGAGAGGAAGTGATATACTTGAGATAAAATATGAATATTTTATTATTTAAATATATAATTTATAAAAGGAAAAATTTAATTAGTTAGACTTTATTTAAAAAAAAAAACATCATCTTTCTAATACACTCTATCTCTACTTTTTGTTTAGAATTTTGAAAGATATGTTGATCTTTTCATATATCAAAGTCCACTTTAGGGATCTTGGTGGAAAAGGAAACAAGTTTGTCCAATCAGAAATCTTTTAAAAGCAAGTTCTTCTTATATACATATATGTGTGTGTGTAAAATATATATATATATATATATATATATATATATATATATATATATATATATATATATGTCTCTGTGTGT
>Ga0214543_1010525_pt1 | contig 13635 bp, 12 predicted proteins | sample CNSS2metaG_FD_160094 | JGI IMG/M metagenome (GOLD analysis project Ga0214543, IMG submission 160094) | Root nodule microbial communities from cowpea collected in UCLA plant growth center, Los Angeles, California, USA - CNSS2 | ecosystem: Host-associated > Plants > Roots > Nodule | place: USA...
AGGCTGATTTTGCGGAGCTATTGAGAGGGGGGTCGCTGAGCTGGCGGAGAGGGAGGGATTCCCACTACCCCCGTTGAACTAACCCGCTGATAGTTCGAATTTTATCGGCGGAATAAGGGCTTCCTGCATGTCCCGGGGCTACACCGAGGGGCTACACCACGTGGGAATACCTAAAAGTTTAAGAATGCCGACCCCCGTCCGTAAGAAGAAGAAGGGCGACGCCTGGTGGCTCCGCAAGAAGGTGCCCGAGCGCTACCGGACCCTCGTCGGCCGCCGCGAGGTCTGGCGCTCGCTCGATACGACCGAATTCAAGACGGCTGTGGTCCGGTGCAACAAGCTCAGCCTCGACCTGGACAAGGAGTGGGAGGACCGGCTGCGGGCGGCCCAGGCCTCCGGCAGAACGCCTGCCGCACCGGTCCGGACCATGACCGACTGGGATCTCAGCGGTCTTCAGCGTGTCGTCCATGAGAAGGGGCGTGAGGCGCAGATTCGCAATCCACCGCCCGGGGCCAGGTGGGGACAGAACACGCACCTGCGCGACCAGGAGGAGAACGACGACGAGCGCGAGTACGACGAGCAGTCGCTGGACCAGTTCCTGAGCCGGAACGGGTATGTCCTGAACGAAGCCGACCGCGCCCGCTTCCTGCCCATGTTCGTCGAGGCGCAGCGACAGATCTCGATCGACCTGACCCGGGCAGTCAGGGACCGCGACTTTTCGGAATCGGACGCGTTCGCCAAGAACGCCCCTTCCCTGTCGAAGCGGATCGACCTTCAACAGGCATTCGAATTCTACTGCGAAAAAGCCGGCATCAAGGGCGGGGCAACGGGCGCGACTGCCAAGCGCTGGCGCCCGAAGATCAAGGCGTTCTGCGACTTCGTCGGTCATTCCGACCTTTGCCGGATGACGAAGGACGACGCTTATCGCTGGGTCGACCACCTCACCGAAGAAGGCATCGCGAAGAAATCTATCCGAGAAGTCTGGATCGCCTCGCTCAGGGCGGTCGCCGGTTTCCAGATCGAGCGCGGCAAGCTCACGACCGAAAACCCGTTCTCCAGGATCCGCGTCCGCGGCGTCAAATCGACCAAGAGTTCGAACAAAAAGGGCTTCTCCGACAGTCAGGCGGCAACGATTCTCACTGCGACGCTGGGCACATTCTCCCACCTGACCACGCCGGAGACGCGGGCCGCGCGACGCTGGATTCCCTGGGTCTGCGCCTATTCGGGCGCGCGCGTGAACGAGATCACCTCGCTGCTTCCCTCCGACGTGAGGCCGGATCCTGAAACCGGAATCCTGTGCATCTATCTACGGCCGGAAATGACCAAGGGGGACTATGAGCGCGTCATCCCGGTCCATTCGCATCTGATCGAGCAGGAATTCCCACACTTCGTCAAAAAGCGCGAGAAGGCCGGCCTCCCCCTCTTCTACGATCCGAAGCGGGCGGAAGGTGGAGAGAATGCCAATCCGCAATGGCAGAAGGTCGCGGAGCGCCTCGGCGAATGGGTGGTCAACAGCCTAAAGGTCACCGGCGTCAAACCGAATCATGGCTGGCGCCATCGCTTCAAATCGGTATCGCGCGAGGTCGGCATGCATCCCGAGGTCGAGGCGTTCATCACGGGCCACGGCGGATCGGACGATCCCGACGAAATCAAGAAGGTGAGTCTTAACTACGGCGACCCCTGGGTCAGGACATTAAAGAAAACCATCGAGCTCTACCCGCGCTACGAGATCGCGGCACCGAGCGCTCCGCATCGGCGCGTCCGGCGAACAAGCGCGCAGGTCGCGGCAGACAAGGCGAAACGGGCCAGCAGGCGCCGCTCGATGCCTGCAGCTTCGGAAAGCAAGGCTCAGGTCAGGTGACCATTGGCGCTTGCTGCGCTCCGAGGTACGCCATCGAAGCGACAGCGAGCGGTTGGGGACGAAGTAGGTCCAAGGCAGGATATACGCAGTGATCAAAGAGAGTTGCTGCGGCGAACGTTAAAGAAATCGAGGTGTCAAATGAAAGCTCTGGTTATCGATCCATACAGGCGCGATGTCTTCGAAAGGGACATTCCGAACTCCTTGAAGGGGGTTCAGGATGTTGTCCACGGCTGCATCCAATATATCACCCAACTTCCCAATGGAGATATTCTGTACGTCAACGAAGATGCCGAGGGTCGCTTCGACGCGTATTTCGGATTCGGAAAGGGCGACGCGCTTCCTGGCTTTGGCGTGGTTGTCGGGAGTTTGGGCCCCGAGAATGACCAAGGACCGGCGCTCTCTTCCGTGGATGAACTGAGGGGCCTCATTCAGTACTCCTCTCCGATCGCTGGTGTGGCAGACAGTCGGTTCACAGAAGGAAAACCGACCGGCCTGGTCGTGTCCACAAGCGGAGCGGATGGCGGCTCCGCGATCCTGATAGGAGGACATGTTTCGCCGCAGAGCGTTATGATGCTTGCTGAGCTCCCGAACCCGAGCGTCCGGGAAGTCGAGATCTTCAAGACCGGTCAGGTTCAGGTCGCGGTCGCGCGGGAGGAGAGCGCAGCGATCTTGATATGGCGCATCGCACGGCCCTCCGACGGTAGATGCCTTTGGTTCGAGACTCCGTTCCATATCGGGCTCCAGGATGCTGGAACGAGGTATCTGCTGCCTCGTGAAACGGCAGAGCGCGGAAGAATGGTGCGCATGGTTCTTCAAGATGAGCACGCAATCTGCCGCGTAAGCCGCACCTGCGTCATCGCCCCCGAAGCCAGTCATGCCATCGAGGAGGCAGTGATCAATCAGGCCATCAACGCGGCTACCAGTCCGGCTTTTCAAGCCTCCTACGAGGCCGCACTGCAACGATACTTCGCCGATACGCCAACGCCGAGTTCGGGTTTTGAGCAGGCGTCCCGCTGCCTGCCGTGCCCCTAACACTCTTCTAAATTGCCCGCGAGCCTACTCGTGCTTGAGGAGACAATCCATGGCATACGAACTGATCGCCGCTCGGCTCCCTTATCGGCAAGCGTTTCTGCGCCCGCGACGACGAACGACCGATTACGGCTGGTTTCGACGCGACGAGCAGTTGCGGATCGACGTCGTCGATCCGGACGCTGCGACCGTAGCCTACGAAGTCTGGCTCGGTCCGGAAACCTCACCTCGAACGTCGGGCTACCAGATCTTGAGCTACGACGATTGCCTTTGGTGGCCATTGGGCGGCGACTACGGCCGCGCGTGCCATTTCGAGAACTACGCCGACATGCTCGGCAGGGGGGCGACCGAAGCGCTGGTCTCGCTGCATCCTGCGTTCGCGCAATGCACCAGCCATAGCCCCCCGGATCCTATCCCTGCAGAACTTACGCTCGTCGACAACGATCCCTACAACAACTTGGCTGATTGTCTCGCATTCGCCCACCAGGGTGCGAACGAGACGATCATTTTCGGCAATGGCGTCTTCGTAGAGGCCGGCGAGCCCATCTTCTACGCTGTCCCGGACGAGCGCGACCCGAAGTCGCTCGCGCTTCAGATCGGCGTATCCCATACCAGCCGCGAGTGCGGCGGGACCAACTTGTCCGAACCGGGGGTGGCGCTGCTCGATCGAAAATCGAGCGCGCGGCGGGGGCATGCGTTCGGGATCGATGAACTGGACGAAGGTCTATTCGCATTGAGCGAGCGCGGGTACCGGCTTCATCATCGGTCCAGAGTCGATGTTCTCATCAAGCAGCACCGCGCCGAAACCGCGCCACTTCTGTGCGCACGAGAACTCGCCGAATTTCTCTTCGATGAATCCTTCGGCCTCAACCGAAAGGCGGAAGGCCTGAGAGCCAACGTCCCAGTGATTCATGCCGCCGACGATGCGCAAGAAGTGGGAGGGCTCAGCGTGGCAACCTTGGAACAACTTCGCTCTAGCTGTGATGCAATCGTCGCCTACGAGTTCCTGCGCGAGCGGCGCGACGCCGCGGCGATACTGAAGCGACTCGATTCGCTCGGCCATGGAGCAACGCTCGATCCGGTCGATGACACGGCAATAGCAACTTTGGGTCCAGGGTGAGCATGCTCCGCCAGCCGTAGCCCTTCTGCAGCCGTTTCTCAGACAGACACCGACATCAACGATTTCGATGGAGGCCGTAATGTTAGACTCGCAGTTCTTCAATCCAGATTCCGCTCTTCGAGCCCTGATATAGCGAAGCTGCTAGGACAAACGGACCGGACGCTCGATACGGCCGGCATCGGCCTTGCGGCGGCGAACTACTACCGCTTCGAGGCATTCGCGACGGCCGACGATCGCGACGCATGCTGCGGGCCGACAGCGCATCCTGACGTTCGATATGCGAAAGCGACCATCGCCGACCTTAGGCGGAGCAATGACACCATCGATAACATCGCCTGTGATCTGACCGCCGACCATCCGGATTTCGACGAGATCATGACTCCCTTGTTCGAGGCGGCGATCATCCGATTGGTCGGCAGCCTGTCATCAGCGCCGAAGAGGACCGAAGGCACGCTCGCGACCGAGCTTCCTATCGCCAGGACGCGTTATACGCTGTCCGCGGAAGCGACGGGAGAATGGATCAAATTCCCCGTGGAAGCGATAACGGTCTTTCGAGGAGGGCGACCCAGAGGTGACGGACAGGACCTTGGATTGGCTGCACAACCGTCTCGTGCTTACGGCCTTCCCCTCGTTGTTCAACGCGCGCCCGAGTTAGGCCACGCGTTGAACCCCATAACAAAGGACGCGGCTTGACCCTGTGGCGGGCCAGCGTGGCTTCGGGGTGAATGCCGTGCCGTCTCGTGGTGCCAGCGCGATCGGCACTGGGTTTCCGACGTGAAAGACGCGTACCACTTCTAGCTGCCGCCCGCATTTCGCGGCGATCGCATCGCGATCGATAAATCGGCGGTGATGACGCGCTCAAGCGCACCAACACTGATATCATTCCTTGTGGCTGACTTTCTGCACTTGATCGCTGGCGGCGATCCCGACGGCACGCTCGTCGACGAATAGGAAGGCGATCCCTCTTCCTTCCAAGGCCGTCCGCAGGTCGCGCAATGTCCGCGGCTTGGGAGCCCCTTTGCCGGTCTCGAAATCTTGGATTGCGCGTCGAGCAACCATCGTTTCTGCCGACAGGTCATCCTGAGACAGGTCCAGCCAGGCCCTGGCAGCCTTAACCTGCTGGCCGGTTATCGTTCCTGTCGTCGTAAAGGGCTTTTTAACCATCACGGAAATCCGGGCCATTCGACGAGCGGATTCCTCAAGAATCCCTCTTGTGCAAAAAGCGCGCTTACGCCTATATTGATCCTGTACACGCTTTCTGCACAACGCAGAAGCGGTCACAGTAACAGGAGTAGCAGTATGGAAGTTGAGTCGCACGTTCATTCGATCTCGGAGGACGCGCTCGCGCGAACCGCCCAGACTCTCGTCGCGAACGCAGTCGCGTCGGCGTTCAACGAAGACCCCGTGATCGGCCCGGATCTCAGCCGCGCCATCTCGGTGGTCGGCTCCGTCGTCAAGCGCCACGGTCTCTTGCTCCAGAGCACGACCGCCAATGCGCTGGCCGCGAGCGGCCGGTTCGACGTTCTCGTCGATGTCGCGATCCCGATCGTCGACGCCGCCAACGAGCTGTTGCTGGCCCGCAATTCCGCGGAGGACCTGGCGCGGATCAACATCCGCGCCGATGCCGCGGCCGAGCGCATCGTCACGGTCGACCTCTGCGTGATCGACGCGGAGGTGGGCTGGGCCGGCATCTACGACGTCAAGAGGGGCAACGGCCCGGTCGACGGCCGCACCCGCCGCCCGATTGAGCACGACCTGAGGGCGGCGGGGATGGTGCTGTCCAGCTATCTCGCGAAGCGCGGGTATCCGAACATCTCGCGCGTCACGGCCGGCGTCATCGACTATTACGGCGCCACCGGCTTCAACAAGGGTTTCAAGATCGGTCGCGACGAGCTCGACACGCATTTCGAGGTGCCGATCCGCGAGACGCTGGACAAGGTCACCCGGTGCCTGCGCAAGGCACTGCTCGCCGAGCTGCCCACCCTCTTCTCCACGGTCATCAAGGGGGTCAACCGCGAGAATGCCCAGAAGAACGCGAAGCCCTGCGGCATCGGGCTGGTGCCCGATGTCATGCCCGGCGAAGAGGCGATGGTTCACTTCGCCAACACGCGCCCCACCGGCCCCGGACCGCGCAAGCCGGCCATGACCCAGATGGGCGGTGCGGCGTAGTGCCGTTCGGTGCCGCAGTCGCTTCGGGCGAAGCGGCGCCGAGGATCATGCGAAGGAGACGAACGTGAGCAGCAAATCGTCGAGGGGCGGAGAGATCCGAAACCGTGCGGCCGCGTGGGACCAGGCGCCCACGCGGTGGTGGCGGCTCCTTCAGCCGTCCGATTTTCACCCCGATGCGATCCGCGCGATGCGTTTCGTCGCGTCGCAGGTCGAGTTCTTTGGCGAGCCCCGCTGGCGTGCCGCAGTGGCCGGCGACGCCGCCAGCGCGATCGCGATCGTGCTGTCGATGAACCCGAATGATCCGTTCCGTCAAAAGTTCGACCTGGCCATGACCGCCCTCACGGCTTGCGCATGCGAGGGCAGCGCCGCCGCCTGCGTGGTCCTCGGCAACGTGCTCATCAATCTGCGTCGGGCCGACAGAAGGGAATCCGATCTCGGCGACGCGTGGGCGCGTCTGGCTTCGACCACGCTGCGTCGGTCCATGTGGAGCCTCAAGTGAAATACCAGATCATGAGCGACCTCCACGTCAACTATCCCGGCAACGCGGGCGTGCCACCACTCGCGCCCGGCGTGCAGACGGTCATCGTTGCGGGTGATACGTGCGAAGGCCTGGTGCGCGCGATCGAAACCCTCCGCCGAGCCTATCCTCTGCCCACCGAGATCGTCATGGTGGCGGGAAACCACGAAATGTGGTCGCCGAGGTTGTCGTACGAGGAGCATTTCGAGGCCGGTCACGCCGCCGCCGAGTTGCACAAGGTGCGCCTCCTCGAAAACAGCATCGAATTCTTCGGAAACACTCGCGTGCTCGGCTGCACGCTTTGGACGGACTACGAGGCCTGCGGGAAGGATCTGCGCGGCGCGGCGATGCGCAGCGCGGCCGAGACCATGCTCGATCATCGCCGCATCAAATGGTCGCGCGAGCCATGGATGAGATTCCGCCCCGCTGAGGCGCGCATCCTCCATCTTCAATCGCGCGACTTCTTGGAGCGCGAGCTCGAGAAGCCGCACCCTGGGCCGACCATCCTCGTCTGCCACCACGCCATGACGTTGGACGCCATGGCGCCGCAGCATCGACTCGGCATCCTGAGCGCCGCCTACGCCTCGGAGATGATGCCGATGATCGATCGCTTTCAACCGGACCTCGTCGTCACCGGCCATACTCACCAGAGCATCGATTTCAAGCGCGGCAAGAGCCGCGTGATCAGCAACCCGGCAGGTTACGCCGGCGAAAACCGTGCTTTCAAACCGAACTTCGTCGCCGAGCTTTCAGATGTCTAGAGTCCCCATCTACACCGAACCCGCCGTCGCGACCACCGTTCTCGCCCCGGAGGGAGCGCGATGACCGACTCCGACGACACCGATAAGAAGCTCGGCAAGTTTCCCGCCGGTTTCGGTCGCTTGGCCGCCTCGCATCGCCAAGGTGCCGCAGACCAGCAGGAGCGCGACGACGCCGAGTCCGATCCGCCGCCGCAGGATGCCGACGACGGAGAAGGCGACGTGTCGTCGGTCGGCGCCGCCAAGACCGGCAAGCGCGAGCCGCGAGCCGCGCTCATCGCCATCGCCATCTCGGCGGCCATCACGCCCGAGATCGAGGAGGCCCTGAAAATGCAGTCGCCACAGGCCCTCGTTGTCTCCGTTCCAGCGAGCGACTGGCTTCATCCCGTCAGAGACTTCTTCGAAGGACGAGCGTTCGGAAGGAAGTGGATCTGCATCGCGCGGGACGGCTCCGATCGTACGCGCCACAAACCGACGTTTGGAAACGCCGAGGTGGCATCCGACCTCGCTGCCGGACATTCCGTCGTCGGCATCGCCGTTACGACCGAAAAATTGCTCCCGGCGACCTTGATCGCCGCGGCGGACCTGCGGGTCACGGTGGCGCTCGACGAAAGCGTGATCGCCCGGACCATCGAGGCGTTGTACGGTCCAACTCCTTCCGGCCTCGGCAAAATAGATCTGATCGGCCTGGGGTTCGACGACATCGTGGCCGCGATGCGTCCGCGTTCGGATGCGAGCGACGTGGTCTCGCGGATCACCGCCGCCGCGAAGATCCGCGCCGGCGATCAGGGAGCCGACGACGTACCGGATCTGACTACGGCGTCGGAATACGGCGCCGCCCGCGAATGGGGACTCGCGCTTGCGCGAGACCTGCGCGACTACAAGGCAGGCAACCTGCCCTGGAGCGCGGTCGATCGCGGCGCCGTATTCTTCTCCGGCCCGGGGATGGGCAAGAGCGTGCTTGCGAGGAGCCTTGCGCGCGCCTGCGGTGTCCCGCTTGTCGTCGGCAGCATAGGGGAGCTATTCGCGACCAGTTCCGGATATCTGGATGGCGTGATCAAGAGCATGCGCGAATTGTTCGCCCGCGCAGCGGCTGCCGCCCCCTGCATCATGTTCCTGGACGAAATTGACGGGCTACCTTCGCGCGAATCCTTGGACTCGAGGGGCAGGGACTGGTGGATGCCCGTGATCGAGGACTTCATGCTTCAGTTAGATGACGCCACGAGCGGAAAGCGGGAAGGAATCGTGGTGATCGGCGCCACCAATCGAATCGATGCCGTGGATCCGGCGATCCTCAGACCGGGAAGGTTGGAGCGCGCTATCGAGATCACAGCACCAGGGCTCGACGGAATCCTGAATATTCTCCGTTTTCATGTGCGGGGTGCGCTGCCGGACGACGAGCTTCGGACGGCCCTCGGACTCTTCGAAGGGTCCACGCCGGCGGAGATCATGGAGACCGTGCGCCGGGCGGGCCGGAAGGCGAGACACGATAGGCGGGATCTCTCGATCGAAGATCTGAGGAGAGCAGCGCTTCCCGAGCTCGAATTGCCGGCGGACGCCGTCCACAGGATCGCGGTTCACGAAGCCGGGCACGTGGTGTCGACCGAGTTCTTTGGTCCGGGACGCGTCAATTCCGTCCGGATCGGCGGCCGCGGCGGCGTCGGTGGCCTCACCACCGTGGATTTGAAGTTGGACGATCTGACAACACGAACCTGGATCGAGGGACGCGTGGTCGAAATGCTTTCGGGCCGCGCGGCCGAAATCGTGCTGTTGGGCGAGGCCTCGACCGGTGCCGGCGGAAGCGACCGATCGGACCTAGCGAACGCCACGCGTATGCTCGCGACAATCACCCTGTCGTGCGGCTTGTCGGACGACGATTTGGTCTACCTCGCCGGCGCCGAGGACGCGCTGGCGGCATTGCGCCTCGATCAGGCGGCTCGCCGTCGGGTCAACGAAGATTTGAAGCGCCTCCAGGCGCGCGCCGTGGAGATCGTCCGCGAACGCCGCACGCAGGTGGCGCATATCGCCGACGCGTTGGTTCGCCGGCGCTTCCTGATGGCAAAGGACATCGAGGAAATCCTGGCAACGGGAAGGCCTTTGGCCATACCCGATTGGGATACCAGCCCGCCGAGGCCTCCGTCATGAACGGGTTTGCTCGTCCTCTTGAAATGCATGGCGATTACGAAGACCCACGCCCGAGCGCGATCGACGGCAAGCTCGATACCGCCGGCAACCGAGGGCCCGTCGTGAATGTTCACGCAACGACCAACCGCGATGCCGAGAACCTCGAACGGCTTGCGACTCTGCTTGAACAAAGCGGCGAATACCGCATTCTGCGGCGGCTTCGTCCAAGCAATGTCTCGACCTTGGAAGCCGGCGCGGTGACCAGGCGAGGAATCTTCGTGGATGTCGAGACCACCGGTCTAGATCCGTCGGTCGACGAAGTCGTGGAATTGGCGATGATCGCCTTCGACTACACTGTCGACGGCTCGCTTCTTCAGATTGTCGGATCGTTCGACCAAGTCCGGGATCCTGGACGTCCCATTCCGCCGGAAATAACCAGGCTGACCGGTCTCACCGATGACATGGTCGCCACGAAGAGTATTGACGACGACGCGGTGATGGAGTTCGTCCAACCCGCGGCGCTGATCCTAGCGCACAACGCCGCGTTCGACCGGAGGTTCTGCGAGCGCCTGTTTCCCGTCTTCGCGGAAAAGCCCTGGGCATGTTCGTTTCGCGAGGTGTCGTGGGCCGAGGAAGGGTTCGAAAGTGCTCGCCTGTCCGGCCTTGCGAACGGATACGGGTTGTTCTTCGACGGCCACCGTGCCCTGAACGACTGCGAGGTGGGAGTCGAATTGCTTTCGCGGTCGCTGCCGCTGAGCGGAAGAACGGGCCTGGCAACGATCCTCAAATCTGCCCGCCGCCCGTGCTGGCGGATACGCGCGGTCGGCGCGCCGTTCTCGTTCCGAGAGACCCTCAAATTGAGGAAGTACCGTTGGGATGCCGGTGACCAGCAGCGGCGTGGCGCTTGGTGCATTGATGTGCCCGAGAACGACTTCGACGCCGAGTGCACATTCCTTCGCGAGGAGATCTACCGCCAACATGACGCCAGCATCGACGCTCGCTTGTTGACCGCTTACGAGCGTTACTCCGACAGAGAGGATACGGCACGCGCGCCTGATCAACATCACCCGTGCTTGGACGACCGTAAGTGAAAGCTGATCTCGGGCCTTGACAAGTTGGCCTCCTGCTTCGCAGCGGCGGGTGCCACTTCGTCGCCGACGCCAATCATCGAATAGTCGCTGCGCCTCACGATCGGCACTTTGCCGTCGAGCCGCGCAATGTCATCCTTGATCGCCTGGTCGGCGAGAAAACGCAGGACGGCCGCCGGGAAACGGGGCGAATGCGCGAGGTCGTCTCTCCCATTAGCGAATCCATGTCGATAACTGGCCGACCTGTTCGACGATGGCTCGGGGTTGTCCGGCTTGCGGCCGTCGAGATACCCTTCGACCATCTCGTCGAGAAAAATCTCTTCGAGCGAACGGTTATCGTCCCCAATCACTTCAGCATCCTTTCGATCATGAGCACGTCGTCGGGCGATTCCAGCCCGAGCACACGGACGCCGGACTCGGGCGAACCGATGTTGCGAAAGCCGGGCGGGAGATACGGCTCGCAGATCGGATCCACGATGTGCTCGAGATCCACGGTGTAGTCCTGCACCAGGTCCCAGCCGTTCTCGTCGAAGATCAGGCGGAGCCAGCCGCGCGTTTTGCCCTTGTGCACGTGCAACTCGACGATCTCGACGTCCCACATGTACGCGAGGATACCGTCGCGATCGGTCGAACGCTTGAACTCCGGGTCGAAATCGTTGAGGTCGCAGGTGATGGTGTAGCCGCCGGCGATGAACGCATCGACGAGCTTGGCGCTAATCTCCCGATCGATGCGCCGCACCTCCCGGATCTTCGCCACTCGCTTCACGCGCTTGTCGAACTCCTCGTCCGGGACGATCTGGCCGTCCCAGTAGGGACGCTGGCGCCGCAAGAATTGCGCGGCGATCATAGTCAGGGCGGAGTTTTTCTCCAGCTCCGGCTGGCCGGCACGAACGACCGTGGCCTGCAACGGTTCGCGCGCAGCGTAGCCCGTCTTCTCCGACCTCGAATACGCGCGCCACGTGTAGAGGGCGAAAGTCCCATAGTCGTCTTCGCTCAAATGGGCCGTCAATCGATCGCCGTACCCAAAGGCGATCTTCATCGCCTCGATGGACGAAAGGCCCCGCGCGATCACGATGTCGTCGTTCTCGATGCCCTCGACGGGCATGTAGGCGGTGTAGGTCTGCGTCTTGGTCATCTTCTACCCCAGTGAAAGCGAGCGTAGCCGTCGCCTTCATGGAGTCATGAGCTACCGGTCTCGATGGAGAGACTCAAATCGCAGTGGGAAGCTAAGGTGAGTTAGCTTCCCACTGCGGGGGTTGTCCGGCGGTTTTCCACACGGATTTTTAGGAAGGCCGGATTAGTCCTAAAAGCGATTGCTTGCGTGCATAGAGCCGCGAAACTTACCATACCTCAATTGACGCGCCCCCAGTCAGGAGGCTTTCCGAAGCAAACTAGAGAGATAAGTTCGAAATCGCTTCGTCATCGGCCGGCTCCAAAGCAAAAGGTGACAGGCGGCCCAATCGACGACAGGTGGCTTCGATTTTAGGAATTCTCAGTCGCAGAGTCTCGGTCACGTCACGAAATTTTCTCCGAGCGTCGGGATCGAGGTCCGATAGCCACCCCCGGAGATCGTCGATAGCTCGCACGCAATCCTTGGAGGAAGGCCTTCCCTCGGAGTCCAGACGATAGATCGTAAGACCGTTGCGACGCACCAGGAAAGGAAGATGTCGATTGTCGTCGACCGCCTCGAGCAAATCGCGGCAGAGAAGATGGAGTTGGTATTCGACGAGATCGAAGGGCGGCGGAACCACCTCGCAATTGATTTTGGCCAAATATGTTAGGTTGTTGTCTAAACGGCGATCTTCGGGTTGATCCGTCGGGAGCACCTGACCGTACGCGACGCAGGAATGCAGGTTGAATTCGGCAAGGTAATGAGCGCCCGCGCCGGTCAGTTCGGATGGGAAGGGGCGCCCATACTCGAAGCCTGAATTGAAGACATCAAAGCTCGTTTCGTCTTGGGGGGTTTGCGGCCGGTAGAAGGAATAGAGTGGATAGCCTCCACGGATATAGGCCTGCTTTCCATCGACGAGAAGGACGTTCTGGGCCGCAAGAAGGGCGCGACCCAGCGCTTCATCACGCCAAGAGTGGAGAACTTCGCGGGACTCGATCGCATCCTCCATCCGCCACTTGTAGGATTGGCGGATGCGCGCTCCGATCAATCCGATCGCATCGCGGTATCCGTGACGCAAATTTCCCAAGAGACGCTCCATGTCCGCCTCGCCCAAGCCGACTGGCCACCAGAGGCCCTCGCTGTCCAGGTAGATGTTGGTCGGCCTATCCTTACCGACGTGCACGATCTGAAACGCCAATTTCAGCTCCGATTCGGAGCAGCAGCGCAGATCCACTTGCACCTCCTCGCGTAGCCACGACAGCCCGGCGACCCGCCCTCCACGCGGAATATGTTCGATCGGATACGCGATGCTGATCTTTGCGGGTTTCAGGTTGCTCGAAATCATTCGAAAATTTCCGGATGTGGGTCAGTTCACGGTGAACGGCCGCGGTTGGTCTCGGATAGCGGATTCTTCTACGAACGATGCCTCGGAGGGCCACCTGCAACTAGCGGTATCGAGGTTAACGGCGGCTGACGGCCCGCCTCCAACCTTGGAGGGAAGCTACGGTGGGTTAGCTTCTCGTGAATCGATCTCTCGCACGCCCCGTCGCTGCAATTTGACTTTGGTGTCATTCATCCCCCAAGAGATCCGCAAGGAAAGAGCTCGTCATGTCGTCGACGTCGCCCGACTTCATCGCGGCGGCGACGTCCATCGCCGGCTCCCTGGCCTTGGCGGCGGCCGCCGGCTGCGCCGGCTTGGTCGCCCGGTCGGTCCACTGCGTCGCCTTGGCGCTCATGACGTCGGCGCGGTCGATCTCGACCCGGTCCGGCACGGGCGCGGCCTTCGGCGGCGGCGGCGCCGCCTCGTCGTCCTCGAACAGCACCGCCTTCTGGATGTCGGCGTCGACCATCTCGACCCCGG
>Ga0214543_1010529_pt1 | contig 13632 bp, 19 predicted proteins | sample CNSS2metaG_FD_160094 | JGI IMG/M metagenome (GOLD analysis project Ga0214543, IMG submission 160094) | Root nodule microbial communities from cowpea collected in UCLA plant growth center, Los Angeles, California, USA - CNSS2 | ecosystem: Host-associated > Plants > Roots > Nodule | place: USA...
ACCAAACTTACTCAATAAATCCAATAATCACAAATCCTAATTAAATCAATCTTTAAGCACAGAAAATTCAATTAAATCCCCAAATTTAAATATTAAATGAGGGCAAAAATTTGAACTCATCATGGATACCTCTGCTCGATCCTGAGCTGCTCATCTCTGAGCTATGTGTTACAGTGTTACGATGAATCAAATCTCCCTCACCACAAGGTTAGCCCTTAAAGAATTTCGGGCCTCCTGCTACTCTCACCACAGGAGTCAGTCTGCTCTAGGTGAGACTAACTGGCTCCCTAGAGTATCAGGATGCAACCTTACCTTGAATCCTTACCTAGTTATACGGATGGGGCACCACCATGAACACCCACTAACAGGGGCCATGGAATTACGTCCCGGCCACTGAAGCGCAGCCCTGGAAATCTCACCTAGAGATCCCCAAGGACTTTCGCACTAACACAGACCTAACAAGCATATATCCACAATAAGAGAATAGCAATCATGCTCACAATCCCACGTCAATCTCACGAAATAGCACCTCATTCGTATCGCATGTTGAATCCATACCTTTTATCACCACTTCCCCATGAGTATAGAGCCTCACCTCATATCGATAACATGTTCCTTTAGTTCCAAACCAATCATTCATTTCAGATGCCAGGTTCCCACAATACCCATTATTCCTCATTTACAAATAATGACACACACACACACACACACACACACACACACACACACACACACACACACACATATATATATATATATATATATATATATATATATCAATCCATTAGGCATGTATCCATACATATGTGCATATATTTCTTCATGGCAGTCATACCCAAACAATCCAACTCATAAAAGTGCAAACACACACCCAAACACCGCGCTGTCTCGCCCAATCCCTCGCTCAGGCTGAAGGGTCTCGCTCAGGCGAGGCATCCTCGCTCAGGCGAGTCCCCTTCGCCTAGGCGAGGGCGCGAAAAGAGCTTCAAAAAGCAATGTGGGATCTCGCTTAGGCGAGACCCCTCTCGCCTGGGCGAGGTGCTTGCTCGCTCAAAAGTCACAACGGGTCGCCTGGGCGACCATTCGTGGAGAAAAAGGCTTAGGCGAGCCTCTGTTAATCTCACCTAGGCGAGACTAGCTCGCTTGGGCAAGTTTATCAGTGCCCGCCACTGTTTTCACCTACAACAGACGCAAAGACATATCGTAAGCAACAATCCCACCGTATCATACATCCAAATCAACAGGTAAACACAAAAGAGAATCACCAAGCACACAAAACAGCATACTCGCACCAAACAGACAGAGGATTCTAGCTTCCCGTACCTGGAAAAAGCTAGCAAACGACCCAACACTCCCTCGACACCGAACGCACGAGCACAACAGCTCAAGGAGCGAATGGAAGAACTGAAAGGATAGTGAAACAGAAGCACGATATGGGTTACTTGGAAACCCTAACGGAAAGAAACGAAAAGGAACAATAGAGACGAGAATGGCTAGCATAGTACTTACATGGAGTAGAGAATAGCTTCGAGCTAGCTTGAAGATGGCAAAAACCTAACCCTAGCAGAGCTTTTCGTGAGAGGGAGAAAGGGTTGACGGCTGGATCTGTGAGAATGAGAGTGAGTGTGGGATTAGGGCAACATGAAAGCTTTTATCCTATGGGCCGACCTTTAGGCCCAATACTGTAGGGCAGCCCACTCACTTTAGGGCAGAAAATAAAAAGGGGGCCTTACAATTTAAGACAAAAAAGATTTTTAGAATAATGATTAAAATTAAATTATTTTTAAAATAATTAATTTTTAAATAATTAAAGATAAAATGTGAAATGTCCACAGAAAGAGAGAATTTTTTTTTTATATATTATTATAGATTTAATAATAAAATTAATTTTATATATTAGATTTTATAATTATAATAAAGATTAAAGTAGTGAATAATAAAAAAAATCATAAAAGAGTTGTATATTTATTAATTTGAATTATTATTAAATATTTTCTTACAATTGTGTGATATAACTTAATGTGTTAACTTCGAAATAGATTCTACAAATAAATTATTTTTTTGTGAAAAAATGATTATATATTATTTTATAAATAAATAATTCCGTATTTATTTATAATAAATAATTTAATTTTCAAAATAAATTTAATAGTTAGAAATAATATACAAAATAATGTATAAAACTTATCGTAATAAGTGGTTTTTTGAAATATTTTATTTTAACTTGTCACTGTACAACCGTGATACTCAAATCAATTAAGAATAATTTGTAAAAAATTATAAAGTTTGCATTTCATTCAATAACGTGATGCTTAAATCAATTATGAAGAATTTGTAATAAATTATAAAGCTTCTACAAGTTGGGATCATCTACCCCATTTCAGATAGTTAATGGGTCAGTCTCATCTATGTTGTTCTTAAAAAGACAGGCCTCATTGTGGTCAAGAATGAGAAAGAGGAGCTGATTCCAACAAGGGTGCAAAACAGTTGGAGGGTTTGCATTGACTACAGAAGGCTAAATCAAGAAATCAGGAAAGACCACTTTCCCTTTCCTTTTATTGATCAAATGCTTGAGTGCTTGATAGGTAAGTCCCACTATTGCTTTCTTGATGGTTTTTCTGGTTATTTTCAAATTCATATTGCACTTGAGGATTAATGAAAACCACATTCACTTGCCCCTTTGGCACTTTTGCCTATAGGAGGATGTCGTTTGGCCTATGCAATGTCCTTGTCACATTCCAACGGTATATGCTTAGCATTTTCGGTGATTTTCTTGAAAAATGCACGGAGGTGTTTATGGAAGATTTTATTGTGTATGGATCCTCCTTTGATGCATGTTTAGACAGTCTGGAAAAAGTTTTGAATAGGTGCATCCAATCTAACCTTGTTCTCAATTTTGAAAATTGTCATTCCATAATAGAACAAGGCATAGTATTGGAGCACATAATTTCGAGTAAGGGCATTGAAGTTGACCCTACTAAGATTTCAATTATTTCACAATTGTCTTACCCCTATTCTGTGCAATAGGTTCGTTCTTTTCTTGGCCATGCAGGGTTTTACAGGCGCTTCATCCAGGACTTCAATAAGAAGGCCCTTTCACTGTCCAACTTGTTGCAAAAAGATGTTGAGTTCATTTTCAGTGATGAATGCAAAGAGGCTTTTGTTTGCCTCAAGAAGGCCCTGACCATCACTCCGATCATTCAGGCGCCCAATTAGATAGCCCCGTTTGAGCTGATGTGCGATGCATTGGATGCTGGAAATTGGATGCTGCCTAAGGGTAATCTACTACGCCTCCAGGACATTGGAAGCTGCCCAACTTGGTTACATATCACCTGAGCAGGATTGAGAGGTCTACTAGTGATGCTTCACCGATCTGGGATGATTTTCCCGATGAGAGTTCGTTGACACTTTCTTCCTTTCCCTAACCTTGGTTTGCTAATATCGTGAATTACCTTGATGCTTCTATTTTTCCTCCCCTAGCATCCAAAGCTCAATGTGATAAACTCAAGAGCGATGCTAGGTATTATATTTGGGATGACCCCTATTTGTGGAAAATGTGCAGTGATCAAGTCACCAAGAGATACATTCCAGACCATGAGATTGACTTGGTCATTCAATTCTGTCATTCATCTGCATCTGGTGGTCATCTTGGCACACAGAGGACAACTTGTAAGGTGCTGGATTGTGAAATTTACTGGCCCACCATCTTCAAGGATGCGTGGAGGATTTGCAACACATGTAAGCAATGCCAGAGAGCGGGAGGAGCCATTTCTTGGAGAAAACAGATGCCTCAACAGCCCATGTTGTTCTGCGAGGTCTTCGATGTTTGGGGTATAGATTTCATGGGCCCTTTTCCTGTTTCTTTTGGTTTCACTTACATCTTACTTGATGTTGATTATGTCTCAAAGTGGGTGGAAGCTAAAGCCACCAAGACTAACGATGCTCGAGTTGTTATAGACTTTGTCAGGTCTCACATATTCTGCAGGTTTGAAATTCCTAGAGCTATCGTTAGTGACAAGGGCACCCATTTATGCAATAGGTCCATGGAGGCTTTGCTTCGAAAGTATGAGGTTGTGCAAAAGATTTCTACACCATATCACTCCCAGACTAACGGGCAAGCCGAGATCTCAAACAGGGAGATTAAGTGGATCTTGGAGAAGATTGTGCAGCCCAACAGGAAGGATAGGAGCAATAAACTAGAGGACGCTCTTTGGGCTCACAGAACAACTTACAAGGCATATGTAGGGATGTCTCCTTATCGGGTTGTCTTTGGTAAGCCATGCCACCTTTCAGTGGAGATAGAGCACCGAGCTTACTAAGCTGTCAAATCATGCAACTTCTCACTTGATCAAGCTAGGGAGGAAAGAAACTTGCAGCTAAATGAGTTAGATGAGATCCGTCTGGAAGCATATTAGAACTTTATGTTCTACAAAGAGAAGACCAAGAGATTCCATGATAGCTCCAAAGCTAGAAAGGAGTTTGTTGTCAGTCAGCAAGTGTTTTTGTATAACTCCAAACTTGGACTCATGAGTGGTAAGTTGCGGTCAAAGTGGATTGGTCCTTTTGTTGTCACTAATGTTTATCCTTATGGTGCAGTTGAAATCAAAAGTCAGTCCACCGATAAGAGCTTCAAAGTCAATGGACATCGTCTGAAGCCATGGTAAGATCTCGTCAGGATATTACGAATTTAATAAAATAAAATAAAGTAATTAATTATATACACATTTAATAATACCTCATTTTCCAAAACATGGAAAATTCAAAACTTTATTAATTTACCAATAAGTCCATAAATATAAAACTGCGAGTTTAGTCAAATAGGCCTTGAGCCTTTACATCATATTTCAAAATAGAATAAAGAAACATGAACATAAAGATCCCCTAATTATCCCAACTCCGCAGCTAAGCCTCACCAACTCCACCTGCATCATCACCTGCTTACGTGTACCGCGTACACGATCATCGCCAAACATAAGCAGATAGGGTGAGCTAATAGATGAAACACATAAAAATATACCAAACACATATATACATGTATAATCAATAAAACAATATGTCAATAACACAACTCTTCCTGTATACCGCATGGCCACAACCATATGTAATACCCCTTTCATTTCCTACAACGCTTGCTCCATTTCCATCCCATGGCCACTACCATGTACACCGATACACCTCGTAGAAGACTCGTTACCTTCCCTCCACATGGCCACCACCATGTATAGTAAAGTATATCAGGGAACCTCGTTCCAGTTCTTTCACATGGCCACAACCATGTTAGTAGTGTTCTACATCTTCCTTTAAGTATCTCAATGTGCCTTGCTGCCACACCTATTGGCCACAACCGATAGAGCACGTGCGAAAACCATGCTACGGATCACCAACCGTAACGCCAGGTGGAGTTCCCAAATACGAACAGAGTTCGTAACGTCCCAAGACTACCAAACTCGATAGTGACTCACTGAGGAGGGCAATCTATAAGCACCCATCCGTACTGGCCACAACCAGCACACTCACACCGGCACATTCGCCAACCCGAGCCACAACTCAAGGTCCCTCGTGTTCATCCGCTATCCCGAGCCACAATTCAAGGAAAGTCATTCCGGGCCACAACCCATAGAATGCCACGTGCTTAACCCCTATCCCGAGCCACAACTCAAGGATACGTTCTGGGCCGCAACCCATGGAACACCAGCAAACCCACCAAGAAGATATTTTAAAAGCCATGTAGAACACCTCTCGCAAGTTTCATCTCATCTTATAAACACAACAGGTACACCTTCCTTAAACGTACATCTTCACCCTTGCTTGCTTAAATTAAGAGCCTTTGTTTAACCACTCCAGCTTATCTCGCTTAGGCTAGACCCATCAACATGAGCGAGCCTCCAGGACCTCTGCAATCTACGTAATCTCGCTTAAGCGAGCTCCTACTCGCTTGGGCGAGACCCTCGCTCGCCCAGGATTAAAATGCCTCGTCTAGGCGATAAGTTCAACAAAAACCACGAACCTCCCCTCGAGATCTTGCTTAGGCGAGAGGGTCTCGCCTGGGCGAGACGTACTCCCGCTCAAAACCACAATCAACCTCGCCTGTGCGAGTTGTTCAATCAAACCACACAAATGCACACGAATTCTCGCTTGGGCGAGACATACTCGCCTAAGCGAGATGACCTGTCGCCCAAGACCAACACACCCCGCCTGAGCGAGATGGTCGAATAGGGAAGGGTTTCGAGTCCCTGCATATTTCGCTTAGGCGAGTCTGGCTCGCCTGAGCGAGACATGCAAACTCTGGCACTATTTCGTGCACACAACAGTAACAATTTCACCCAAAATATACTCCAAATTCATACCATTTCATTCATCACAATCCCATTAGTCATACGCGCATAATTGAACACTAAAATAGACCTCCAGCAACCCAAATGTGCAGAACCACGAAATAGCAGTGCATAACCCCATTATTTTCATGCTTTTTGGCCAAAGTTCAATAAAACAGTACCAAAACCCATAACCCCTAATGTCCTCAGGTGTAGCACGAAATTCAAAACACAATTCCATCACAGATCATACAAAACAACAATATAAACATGGAAATTCGGCTCAGCTCCCCTAACCTGAAATTTCCCCGCTTAAAACTTGAAATTGAAGGATTCCTTCGATCACCAAGGACTGACCGTTCCACCACTTCCGTTTCCCCTCTCTACTTCACTCCCAATTCTCCTTTCACTCTCAAATTTCGTCCTCCCTCTAAAGCTCTCAGAAAACAGACTTCCAAAACCTTATTCTCCTCTCAAATTTTGCCTTTTATAGGTCTTACTAATTGGTTAATGAAAAAAACGGGAATATGATTAAATTTGGGTTTTATTGCTTTTCAAGGGCCATGACTTGATTGTTTCTCAGCCCTTTAGCTGCCCACTTTCTGATAGGTTTCTCCACCTATTCATATTCATCCCACCGCTAAAGTTTAAGCCAAAAAGAGTTAAATTTGACTCACCAAGGTTTGAACCCATGACCTTCCCAATGCCAAGTCAAAGCTAAACCACCAGGCCAACTTATGGTTCTTACTAACACATACAATTCAAGCATTATCTCATACAAAATGTTACCTAACATACCATTAAAACAATAATAACAAAAATACACACAATTGACATTCATAGGACTCGAGCCCAAGTCCTCTCACACAATCAAGTACTCTCAATCATATGAGCTAGTACTTTTCCACGTCATACATAACAGAATTTAATGTCATAAATGCACAACCTACCCGCATTTATTAATTAATTATTTATTTAATTAATTAAATTCCGTGGATCTTACAGCCATTCCTCAGCAACCCTGCTTTGGTGGATACTGTTGTAGAGGAGACTTCCCTACTTGACCCTACTTCTGTTTCACCATGATTCAGGGAGTTTTCTTTATCCTTACTTTTATTACACTTTCCCAGGTTTGTCTGTCATTGTTTCCTTTTTGATTGTTTCCTTTTTGTTAATTTGTGTTATGTTTTTGTTTTCTGTTGGGACACTCACTTCACTTTTGGAGGATGAGTTGTTGGTTATTATGTGGACTGATATCTTTGCTTTCTCCTTGCATGTCAAGTTGCTTTTGAATTGTTTTATCCTGTGTGAGAATTTGGGCCACTCTTTATTCTTTGTTGTGTGATATATGCCTCTTGAATGCTTGCACAATGGCCTTGACTTGACTCTTTCTGATGCTTTTCTGATTCACATGCATGCTTGGATATGGTTTAGGCAATTTTGTTTTGATGAACCTATAGCTAGATGATCCTACCTTGAACTGTTTTCGTTGATAGCCCCTTTTTGAGCATGCATACCCTTTCATTGTTCTACAACTCATTACAAGCCCTTAGCCTGAAAAACCATGATTATTCCTACCTTAGGAAATTTTGGAGCTTTGGAATTGTTTTGGGAATAGGTGCTCAATTAAGTGTGGTCGCGCACAACAAATATGGTTGTGCGCACATTTGTTTTTGGTTCTTGGAATTCTCATTTGTATACCCAGGTGAGATTTCAAAATTGTTGTTTCTCTACATGTTCTTTGTATAGAAAAAAAAAGAAAAGAAAGAAAAGAAGTAAAAAGAGTTTGGATTTGAGCATTGTGTGAGAACCGAATTTGGAAGTGTTGATGTTTGGGATTACTTGCATGCTTGATTGTGACTTATTCCCCATTGCTCCTTTGTTTGCTTTGTTGCTTAGCTACTTATCCATATGTGCCATACCTTGTCCTAGGCCCCATTACAACCTTGAAAAGTCCTTTGATCTTGACCTGCATGTGTTTTAGTTTGGTTGTTGGTTCAAGAGGCTTGTCAAGTCTGTTTGATGTTTGTTTTTCAGGGGTGCTTTGAGAGTAAACAGTAGCCTAGAGATTTGAGTGATATAGTGCATATTTTGTGAGGTTATGTTGCTTTCAAGTCTCTCTTTGAGGTAAATTGAATACTTGACATGTTTTGAATTGCTTGGTTGATGTTCATGGATACCTTGCAGCTTCGAATCCTTCTGTGTTAGATGTGTTTCCATTTGTATGTGTTGAGTTTGTTTGTGTTGTGTCTCTTTTTGTCTGTCTTGTTATGTTTGTGATGTCCTTACTTTGCTTTACTTTATAATTTTTCCTAGGAGTGCAAAAGGGTAAGTGTGGTCGATTTTGATGAGTCATTATTTTCCTCCATTACACTAGCCTTTGTGTACCCATTTGATAGTTGTTTAGTGCTTAATTGTTTATCTTTAATGTGTTTTCATCTATTGGGCTTTATTGAGCCACTATTCCGAATTTGGATTAATTTCACATTATTTGGCATAATTTTTGTTTTTAATTATTTTTAGGAATTTGGGTGAAACAATTTTGGAGCTTGGACATTAATATTAAGTTGAAGAGAGTTTCCACATCATTTCCACATCATTTCCACGTCATTTCCACATCATCTAAGTGAATGGGCCAACATTTGAGGCCTAGTAGTGGCTTTTTTGTAATTCTGAGTGGCAAATTGACAATTTTGTAAATAGTGGTGGCAGAGTTGACAAGACCACGAGAATTAGGTCTCTTGGCATGCACCAGCCACACTTCTTCTTCTTCACTCTTCTCCAACCTCCATTTTTGATGTTTTAAGCTTTGGAAGGTGACTCATGGAGGCACAAGCTGATTTTTCACTTTCCACTTGTTTTTTACGTTTTATGAGTCATGGACAACACCTATTGTTTGTATTCACATTTTCTACACCTTGGGTAACATTTATATTGAAGCATTTAAGGTTTTCTTGGCTGTTTTCGTTCTTGCCTCTTTCTCTCCTTGCACATTTTCATTTCCTGCACCAATTTAAGTTTTCTGGACCAATTTATACTTATTTGAATGATTGAATTGCAAATTCTGTTGAACCCTAATTCGGACTCCATGAGGAACTAAGTTTACGTGTTCATTCCTTGCAAATAATTAATTGAAACCTTGAGATTAGTGTTTTGTTCGGTGGGGTTTTGTTAATCTCTTTATTTTGAATTTGCGTTTGGGTTTAATGAAGAAACCATTGTGTGTTCATGCTTAGTGAACTGTAGCAGATTCATGAATGTGTGCATTGCTTAATAGTACTTGAGTTTGAGTTAATTTGCGCTTAGTAATTAATTCGGGTCTCATGAGAGTTAATATAACCATTTTGATTTGTAATCCGTGATTGGTGGATGTTCATTTGAAGCAAGGATTCAACGTTGTTTTTACATTGTTTTTACACATATGCATTTAAGTTTTCAATTGTGTGTTACATCTGTAAATCTGCCAAACTCCCATGTGTTATATTGTTGTGTTCATCTGGAAATTAAAGCTTTGGACGAAAATATTGGTCATTAGACGACTTGGTTCAACTTCCATATACTGCATTTAATCTATTTTATTTTGGTGGGGTATGACCTCTATCAATATGCGAATATGCATGAAATCTCTAATGTTATGGATTGGATTAATGTGTTTGGTAGGATCTTGGCATGAAACACGAATGAGATGACTTTTTGTTGGTTGGTGATGGAGCTTGGTGGAGACATGAAGCTCCAAGTGCAGCGAAAATGATGGAGGAAGCATGGAAGAGTGGAAGGCAAGTTTGTAGGCTCTTGCTTGCAATGGATAGGTGAAAGGATGAATGATTTAGAGGTGGTTCTAGCCTAGGAAGGGGGCTAGAGGCAAAGAGAGTAAACTCTCTAAAAGATGACCCTCAAGTGGCAATAGTGAGGAGTGTTCTCAACTCAAAGTGTCTATTGCACAAAAAATTCAAGAGTGAGTACAATGTTGAAAAATTAAGGCTTTTATACTCAACCCATTACACATGAGGAATCTTGACCCTTGGATGAGAAGGAGAAAGCATCTAGGCCTTTGATGGTAGCTTGGAGAAGAAGGCTTGATCTTGGCCACTGGATGATGCCTTGGAAAAGAAGGAAGCATTCCTAACCCTTGGATGCTTTGGATCCATGAGGTGTAGGAAGAAGTGTTGACTTCTACTTAGTCCACCTTGTCTCTTTTGATAATTCATGGCCAAATCTCCTATTGGGCTTAGTCAAGCCCAATTTTATCAATTCAACTACTCATTGTTTGACTTATTATTCTAGAAAGCAAAGCCGAAACAATGGGTCAATATTATTGCTATTCTATTGCTCTTTGAGACACATCTTCAAATCTTCACATCTTCTTTGGCCCATGTGAAGAGTATGAGAAGTCCATGTGGGTTTGGGCCATCTTGAATGAAGTCTAATTTGGTCTTTTTTAGCATGCCCCTTGTTACTGGGCCTCTTGATGGGCTTGGGCTTGAAGGTGCATGATGGCCATGGATTGGGCCTTGAGCATGATTTGGGCCTAGGCTTTGCCTAAGCTATAAGCCTTGTTGGGATCACATCATCCCCTCCCTCTTGAAGACGATCTGTCCTAAGATCAAGAGGGTTGTTTAAGGCTCACAACAACCAAATTTGAGGTTCCACCAGGATCAAACACATATCTGCAATAGTCATCAAATAAAATGGCATTAAAATCATGGAGACCATGCAACATACAAGAATGTGGAATTTGTGAAAATGGGCTTATAAAATGGAAAAAGGTAGATAAATGACCTACTTCACAAAAAAGTGTCTTACACTTTGACTTAGATGATTTTTGAAAAGAGATTTAAAGTCAAAGTGTGTTTTGGTACAATATGATGAGGAGTATGAAATAAGGGAATGAGATAAAGAACAAAAAGTTTGAGAAAGAAACAAAACAAGAGATTTAATGAAAAAGTGAGAAGAGTTTAAAGATGGGAAAACTCCCTTTGGAACTTGGGTCTTCATGAAAGGAATTGGTGAAGGATTACACACCAAATCCTTAACAATGAGTTCCCTTGAAGTTGAATTACTCTTTGACTCTACCACTCTCTTTCAAACTCTCTCTTCAAAGTCTTTTCTCTCATTCTCTTCTTTGGCTTTTCTAATATTCTCCTCTTTTGCCTTTTCTTCTTCATCATACTTCTTGTTATTAGGCCTTTTAATGGGCTTGGGCTTGGGATTGAAGGTGCAATTGGGCTTGGTGGGGTCACATCATCCCCTCCCCCTTGAAGAGGATTTGCCCTCAAATCGTGGTGGTCATCCTCATCATCCATAGTATCTATAAAAGGAACTAAGTCAGTAATGTTAAAAGCTGGATGCACACTATATTCAGCATGAAGATCTAATTGATAAGCATTATCATTGATCTTTTTGATTATTTTGAATGGACCATCACCGCAGGGACTAAGTTTGGAAAATTGTGAGATTCGGTCCATTTCACAAAAATTGTGATTTTCACTTTGATTTAATTGAAACCTAAAAGGTAACTCTAAGTCAAAGTTTGGGTTTGAATTTTTTTTTGAGGAGTTTGAAATAATGAATGAAGGTGGAAAAACATTTTTATAAAGAACCAAGACAAAAGAATTAATGGAAGATATGGTAGAGTGCAAAGATGGAATCACTCCCTTTGGAATCTTGATCTTGAGGTTTATTGTAACATCCCTAAGGAATATTACTAATGTTTAATAAATAAATTCCAAAGTAAAATAAATACCGCATTTAATATAAAACCATTTTCCAAAAACGTGGGAAATTTAAAACTTTAATATACATGTCATAAAACCAAGAGTCCATACTTATAAAACTGAATTACTATTCAAATGGCTCCCAAAAGGGTTACAAAGCTATCTCAAAACCAAAATAATAATTATATACAAAATCCCATGCTATCCCTCGCTCCGAGTCTATGCATCTCCTGGCCCACCTGTCACATCATCTGCTCCTGGATAACGAGTTATCCGATCATCGCCACACACACACAGAAAGGGTGAGCTATGTACAATATATAAAACAGATACATGAATTAAATATATCACCCATCCCAAAATAACATAACTAATATTTCATGCTTTTCAAATAACCCAACCATGACCTCATAGTCCTTCAAAAGTCATATACATGAACTAGGTTTTGGGACTTCACTATGCTCCCACGAAACTAACTCATTCGTGGTCCAACCGTATGAGCCTATCCCACTCATAGTCTTGTCCTACAGACTTCACGTCTGTAGTAAAACATCCAAGCCTTCAAGCTTGGACCTTGGCACGCACGCAATCACCATACTATGGATTCCTCGCTCAATAGTAGCCGACGGGAACATATCAGTTCCTTGCCCATCGTGCGCCCGACGCATGTAATCACCATACTAAGGACTCCTCGCCCATTAGTAACCGACAGGACCTCAACCAGTTCCATGCCCATCATGTGTCCAACCAACAAGCACATCCCAAACCCCTATTGGACTTAGTCCTTCAAGTCCAAATACCACACAACATGCATATACTTCCTATACTTAGCGAAAAGTTGCCAAACTAACACACACAAGCACACACAAACATAGTAAATCGCATAAACTTGCTTAAGCCAGGGACTCTTGCCCAAGCTAAGCCCTTAGCCTCGCTTCGGCTAGTTCACCTCGCCTGAGCGAACTTCAAACAGTGGTCGCATCACGTTATCTCGCTTAGGCGAGATCTGTTCGCCTAGGCAAGACCATCACTCGCCCAAACACCTAATTCAATCTCGCCTAAGCTACAATGCAAGCAACACATCCAACTTGATCACGACATCTCGCTTAGGCGAGACCGTATCGCCTGAGCGAGACCCTGGTTCGCTCAAACCCATAAAACTCCTCGCCTCGACGAGAAGTCGCGCTTAACACGCGTAAACTTCATCACCACCTCGCTTAGGCGAACCTCACTTGCCTGAGCGAGTGTACGTGTGGCAACAGGGTTTGTGATATCACTGTCGTTAGGCGATCAAATTACCACTACTTTAGCAACTTCAGTATTGCCAGTTAGTAGTGAACAAAATAGTAGGGTTAAGATAACCCTGAGTCGTCTCACAACGAATACGGAATTGATCTCGAATATTTGATTCTTAAAAATGCAATTAAAACTAGCAACTATAAAAATAAGGGGATTTTGATGTGCAAAGAAAATGACGCGGAAGATTGTAAACACAATAATAGTAAATAGGTCAATTCCACTGCTTTTTCTAAATAAGATTCTTCATTGGTTATCTAGAGATTATTGTTAAATTAATTATTGTTGTTGATTTACAAATCAATCAA
>Ga0214543_1010530_pt1 | contig 13631 bp, 12 predicted proteins | sample CNSS2metaG_FD_160094 | JGI IMG/M metagenome (GOLD analysis project Ga0214543, IMG submission 160094) | Root nodule microbial communities from cowpea collected in UCLA plant growth center, Los Angeles, California, USA - CNSS2 | ecosystem: Host-associated > Plants > Roots > Nodule | place: USA...
ATTATATTATTTTTTATTTTTATAATTTTTATTTTTTTTTTATATTTTTTTTAATAATTAATATATATATATATATATATATATATATATATATATATATATATATATATATAGAAATGCTATGTTTTTTATGCTATGTTTTAATATATATTAATAATTTTCATATACGTATAGTTAATTAATATAATTATGCAATAGAGAGATTGTGTATTACACATGTTATTTGTATTAGTTTCACGTAAAAACTTCTAATCGTGCATCTGATAATATAGAAATTTTTTGTCTTATAGAAAAACATATCGGAAATTTTGTATTCTCAGTAAATTTTTATTATTGAAAAAATGGCATTTTTTTCATTCTATTAAGAGTTTATTTGTTTTATTTTATTCGTGTCACCAAAAAAGGTCTTTTGTTTACACAAATAATCAGTTTTAACAATTTTTAAAAATAATCAAAAGCTGAAAACAATTTTCATAAAGTCAATTTTGTTTTAGAAAAAAATTTAATTATAAACAGACATGTTAATTTCTCTTTTAAGCCCAAAATAACCCACCTGGGAGAACTACGCCTATCATTTTAACCCACAGCACATAAGTCAGCTCCAATCTCCTTTAAAACTATATCCTATTTTAATGACCTATTTAATGGGGATTTTTTAAAAAGCTCCAAACCCCCAAAACCCTGAGTGTAGTGAGTTGGGACAAGATTAGTGTGGGTTTAACCCCTTTTCCATAAAAACTCTTTTGTTCACTGCCAATTGGAAGTTCTCTCCGAAACTTCTTCTCACCCACGAACCTCGTTCCTTCGGTGCTCTCCTCCGTTGAGACCACGCCAAATACATTATTCGTAGAACAAACCCACTCCCAGTTCCGCCTCTGAATTTCAACCTCTAGTAAGTCTTCTTTTTTTCTTTGTTTTTATTTTTGTTTAGCGTTGGTTTTCTGTTTGATTGGTGGCCAAAATACATTTCTTACGTCCCTTCTGAGGGAAAGCAGTGGATTCAATCCTTCTCTATAATGATTTTATTTACTGGTCCAGCGGTAGAGGTACTTATACGAAGGGATAAAATTGGAGTTCAACCAAATTCAATCAAAGTGGGACAATTGAAGAGGCCTGGTAATGATCTAAAGACTTTTATTTTTCATAAGAATATGTGTAGTGTTTTTAAATTGACCCTTCAACCTAGCTTCAAAATTTTTTGGTTTTCTGAGTTTCTAGTTAGAATTTATTTGGTTCGGTATATGATTGTCAGAATTTGAATTTACACTTCTATGTCTTGTGATTGTAAAGATATAATCCTTTTTGTAATATGTTTTGTGGGTGTTGACCTGACCACACTCTGGTTGTGAACGTGTGTTTTCTTGAAATATTTTGGTTTATATGTTAACCAGCCAAATATTGTGGGTGTTTGAACTCTTTGTTCCCATGTCTTGAAGTGGGCCTAGGAGTTGAATTCATATTTTTAGTTTGCATCTAAGTCACATTGATCCCAGACAAGACGAGATATTAAGGCCATACTGTAACTCATGGCCTTTCTTTCATCTTGCTTTCCCTGTTCTGCTTTTTCCTTCTTCTATTTTCTCTTCCCCTGTTTTGTGGGGATGTTGTGTGAAACCGAAAGGGATCCACACTTTGCTTCAATCTTTCAACTGAATAAAGACTTCCCCAACACCTTTTAAAACTACTTGTACCATGGTTTATAGCTTAACTGTGTAATTCTTTACTATTATAATCAAGTTTAAAAATTTACTGCAAATATAAGTTGTTATTAAAGTGAAATATAAAAATATTAATTACTTTAATGTTTTATAACACCTTTTTCACTCTTGTTTCAATTAATAAATTAAATAAAAAAAAATGAGACATTGACGTTCACAGCTTTGGTGACTTTACTTTTCTTTTTCTTTGTTGAGGGTAGCCGTGAGCCTCATCCTATCTTACTATAGAAGAAAGGGTATACAGTTGAAGTGTCAATGCCTCACATCCTTGTAAGTTAGGTGACCTTTATTGCCCTTTATTCTCAGGAATGGAATTCCCTATGATGATTTATAATATTGAAAGTAGTGGACTGAATTCCCTTGAGGAGAAATGAAATCTGAGGGATGTTCTTCGACCCTTAAGATCGCCTTCCTTAATTCTTACCATGGAAGCGTTTGGAGTCATAGTTGTGCCATATCAACTAACCAATTATGGAGTTTTCCCACTAGGGTTTTCCTTCTGGGTCCTCCTCTCCTCCACTTGATTCATATATTAATGAGGCATACACCCTTTTTACCATCGGACCTGTTACTTTTATCCTATTACTATTGATCTTATTGGAAACGACTTTTTGTCACCATAAGATTCAACGAAAAGGATTTTAGCTTCTTTGGTTCTTGATTAATGTCTCAGCTAGAAAGTGGGAACACTTACATCAAATATTACTTTCATTTTTTGGTGGCATGTACTTTGTTGACTGATTTGGTGCCTTTTGTCTGCTTTTATTAGTTCTGTTTTAGTTGAAAATATACAATTTTTGTTTGATGAATCGATTAAATATGAGTGAGAGGAAGTCGTTTCTAAACTCAAATTATGAGTCATTGATATTGATAAACCTGACTCGACATTTCTAAATATGTTGAGAAATACCATGGAATAATTTTAAGTAGATCGCTCAATTGGTATATTTATCATGTGCAGAAGGGCATTGGAAAAGATTGTCCCCCTCCCTTTTCATGTTCTCTTTGCAAGGCGCATATTCTTTGAACTCAGGTGGCAATGTTCACACTTTTGGATTTTGGGTTGAGCTCATTGGTCCCCTCATTCCTTCCAATTTCCTTTGATTGCTCCATTGTTTTCACACTACACATTAAGTAGTAACCATTTCAGAGAGAGTTAGTTTTAGCAAATTAGACATGATTTTATTAGGTACATGTTGTTTGAGCACAATCCCATCAACAACACCAGCATACCCTTCTCTACCTCTAGGGTCCTACTTTGATCTGCACAAGCCACTTCTATATTCCAAACCATCCAAATTCACCTCTCTTGTAATCAATGGCCACAGAAGGATGTAAGTTGCATTGTTCTTGTCTTCCCTTTCCATTAATATCCTTCTTCCTTACTCTGAAAAATCTAACCATTAAACTAAATTTACAGCTGTGATCTCTTTGATTTGCATCAGGAGCATGTCCCTTATGAAGTGGCATGGTCTTGGCAAAAGGAAATTGTCAGGGACAAGAGGGCACAAATTGAAAAGGAAGGAGATTGTAATGACACCCTTATTGTTCTACAACACCCTCCTGTTTATACATTGGGCACTGCTAGTACTATGGAGAACCTCAAGTTTGACATGAAAAATGCTCCTTTTAATATTTATCGCACTGAGCGTGGTGGAGAGGTTACATACCATGGCCCTGGTCAGGTGCTTGCACTAAATCACTTGCTACAGTTTAGATTCCTATTTTTATTTATTTTGTATAGCAGTTCATAACATAACTGTGCTTTGCATTACAGCTAGTTATGTACCCAATTATCAACCTCCGAACACACAAGATGGATCTTCATTGGTACCTTAGGACTCTTGAAGAGGTTGTCATTCGTGTTCTTTCTTCAACATTTTCAATTCAGGCTTCTACGGTGGAAGGTTTAACTGGTGTTTGGGTTGGTAAACCTCTAAATCCTATTTATATAACACTTGTAGTTTCGTATTTTTTTCTCTGCACCACCTGCTATGCTTCTGAATTATCTTGGTTGTTTATTACACATTAGCAGATAATTGTTTGTCCTTGGACTGTGTTGTTTAACTCTAAAGTATTTTCACATATGATCCAATAAGATTTTTCTGTCTTAGCTATAATATTTGTGTACATTTCATGTGACATTCCCTCAGGGATTTTTGAGATGATAAGTTTTTAGTATCATCCATAAATTTCAAATTAAATCAAGAGTACAGACAACAACATTTCTAGTTTTCAGCAAAACGGATGAGACTTGCTGCTGTGAAATAAGATTATACAACACATTTGATTATGCTTGTGAGTTTTTCTCTTACCTTAGCAATGCATTACAGGAAATGAGAAACTGGCAGCTGTTGGCATCAGAGTGTCTAGCTGGATAACCTATCATGGCTTGGCACTTAATGTCACAACAGATTTGTCTCCCTTCAAATGGATCATCCCATGTGGAATTCGAGACCGTCAAGTAGGAAGCATTAAGGAGTTGGTGAGAGAGGGTGTTGGTCGTGGAAGAGCTGATTTGCATCATCTGAATGATGCTAGTCTTATTCATATTACACATGAATCCTTGCTTGAAGAATTCTCACAAGCATTTCAACTTGAATACAGTTACAAAAGCATTTCTTCCTCCATGTTGTATGAAAGGAAATGAAGCTCTCTTACCAAATAACACAGCAAGGTTAAATTTGTATGATGGTCTAATATATCCCTTGTCTCTGAAAAATATCATCTGTTTTGCATTAGAACACACTTGTACATACTTTCTACGTTTTACCAATTTCTTGAGATGAATAGCTAGATGATAAATTTTTTGAAACTATTGAGATTGTGGCTCATGTATCTTGAGGATGGCGTTTGGTTTGGAGATTTATGAAAAAGTTATCATTGGATTAGACTCTTCTCTTGTAAAATAAAACATTTAACAAAAACTGGAATTCATACATCTTTTCAGTGAATACATAATTCTATTGTTTGTTCAACCGTCATCACAATCGTCAAAAAAACCCAACAATGTAATGAATAGTTCTCTATATTGTGTTTGAAAAAATATTATTCATGCTCGTTTTACTGACCCTGTTAATTTGATGGTTGCTTCAGAGATTGAGAAATGTAAATTTCTGGGGTCTATTTTTTTATCTTCGGAGTTTGAGAAATGTGAATTTCTGGGGTCTATTTTTTTATCTTCAGTGAACACGAAAAATTAGTAGTGAGTTGATTTATATCATGATGGTGGGGCAACTTGCGTTTCTTTTCTTTCAAATCACGTGGTAGGTTTTGGGTGGACTATATATACATTGTTATAAACTGCGAGATACATTTATATTATTATATTGATTTAAGGAAAGATGGCCAGAGGTGAGGTTTTAGAAAAGCAAGAACGGGTAGAGAAAAGGAATAATGGCTTTTTCAAACAATATAAAAAGTGGGGTGGTGATTTCTTCACCCAGAGATACTTAAATTAAGTACGGGTTGTTTATAAGCAAAATGAAAATGGTGATGTGATTATAGACGGTCCTGTAGAGTTTTATTTGTTTGGTGAAGCGTTATATTTATTATGATGATCAAGATTGTAGTATAAGTTGGTAATTTTGTCAATTTCTGTCAGTATTTGTCTCTACGAAAGTGTCTAATTCTTCATTATCATTAATTGATTTTTAGAATGATGGAACCTTTGGTTTAAACAACACGTCATCTTTTAATGGTAATTTATCTTAAATAGATTATTAAAGGAGTTGAAGTGAAAAACTTGTTTCACCATAATATTTAACAAATCTATCCTATTTTATGCTTCATTTGGTTCAATGAAATATTTAGATTAAAGCTGAACTTAAACTACTTACTAAACTAAACAAATACACCAAAGTCAAAAAATAGAAACCAAATCTAGATTTTATTTATTTACAAAATTAGAAATTAAACAAAATAAGACCTAAACTAATAATTGTATTTAAAAACACTATTAACACAAATTCTTAAAATCAAGTAATTTTTATCCTTTAAACTAAATCTGAATTAAAAAGAAATTACAACAGAACAATACCCAAAAAGAATTCTACTAACTATGAAATATTCAACAAGACAGAGACTTATCACACCCCACACTCCAGGAAAAAATCAAAAAGAAAAACTACATAAACATAAAAGAGAAAAAAATTACAATACTGAATTGAACCACACACTTTCACAGCACTGCTGCAACCTGAGAGCTTCAGATCTTCCAAAATCACTTTCCAAAGCCTCAAGCTGGTTAAAAAGAGGTCAATTAGAGTGGATGCACTAGAAATTACTCAAACCATGCTCTAAGAATCAGAATTAGCCTCACCAGGTAGGGTTTCACTCATATCACTCAAGTGTTTAAAGTTAAAAGTCTGTCATCACATCATGAAAGTTAGCATTACCATAAATTTGAGAAGGCTCTAATTTCACTATTTATCAATCAATGCACTGAAGATCTCAAGGACCTGATTCAAGCTTATAACTTGGCTGAGGTAGGCTCAAAAAATCAGGGTCCAATGCAGAAGAAATTAATCATGGTGAGCTATTTGGCTAAGTGGTTTTGAAAACAAAGAAGGCCTTGACCATTTCAAAAAGGCAATGTAGATTAGGCTATGTCAAAGAGAATCAACTCAAATTTTTCAATACTAAGCAATCAAGAGTGAATCATACATGAAAAATTATAGGCTCAAAAGCTTACAGGACTAACAATTTGCCAAAACTGGTGTAGAGTAGGCTTCAAAATAACTTATTCATCGTCTCTTAACTTACCTACTCCTAACAAGCTGAAACTTTATAATTATGCATGGCAGACTAATTTGCTAACTGGGAAACAGCTATGGTGCCTAAGAGTTGTTCAAAACAGATTGCAAATATTTTTCTAAGAGCAAACGTTACAAAAGACTCAAGACTAATCTAAAGAAACTATCTAAGAAAAATTAAAACAGCAAAAGAAAGTACTGAACAAGTCCATAACAGAGAAATAAAACTCAAAACAAGAATTGACTATTCAAACTAACAAGAAAAACTAGAACTAGAAACCAGCATAGTGAAAGAAATCAGCAAACCTAATGGCTAAAACAAGACTAAAACAGTTTCTAATCTAAAAACAGCAAAGAAATTAGCTAAGCAAGTTTAAAATGATAAAAGCAAGATAAAAACTATGCTAATTACTGTAGAAGTAATTAGTATATCTAGGCAATCATGATGTGTAAGCTAGGAGGTTGAGTGTTGGATAACCTCTAACCTAGCACCTAGTTGTAGCCTTTAATGTTTCAACTTCTTTGTATCTCCTTCATCATTTATATAAATATCAGGAACAGTAGAGGGGACTAATTAAGCCCTCAAGCATATCTTTGTCTGTTTTAATCTCAATTTTACTATAAAACCTGGAATTATACTACTAAGAGAACAAAACTTAGTTAACTAAACCCAAACCAACAAATGTGATCATATTCGAACTACTTCTACAATTTTGCATTAGAAAAGTATGACTAAAATTAATGCTCACTGCCAAAAACACTGAAACTAAATCAAAATATCAAATATGAACTGGAATCTAGCTAAAAACAGCAAGGGGGACTAAATCAGCTACCAAAATACTACTAAATTTTGTATCTGAATCTAAATCTGCATCTATAAAACTGAAACATAACACTAAAAATAACAAAAACAGAACAAAATCAAATAGATCACTACACAGTAACGTAATCGTAAGTACCTAAACAAAGTTAAATCAACAAGATGGGATTAAAACTATATCTACACACTAAAAACAGCAAAGAATGTATATTAATACTGCAATCAGACTACGAAACAGTGAAACAGATTGACTCTTGAAAGGTTAACTCAAACCATATTCAGCTAAAATACTATGCAGTAAATACCTCAAAAAAAAAAGAAGAAAAAATTACGAAATAACACGTGCCAATCATTGTTCATTATCGTTAATTATTTAAACGACATAAGTAAAAAATGACCAAATTGAACAAAATTGATAAAAATTAGGACCTAATTGAACAAAAAAACAATATTAGAACTAAAATAACAAAACTGAACAAAAATAGGGACTAAATGTATATTTTAACAAAAAAAAGTAGTTATCTTTAATTTAGCCTAAGTCAAATTTTTTTTTTTTAGTTTATATAAAAAATAGATCAAATTGGGACTAACACAATTAAAGGATGTCATAACTAACAAGTTTAACATTCTTTATCAATGCCAATTAGTACCTAACAAGTTTAACATTCTTTATCAACATATAAGTAATGAAAGTAATTTTCATATCAATTAGACGAATTTTACCACATTCAACAAAATCTTCTCCATACATAAAGTCAACCTTGTCTTTTCATCATGTTTACACAAACCAGTTATATCAACTTTGTGAAACTTTGGTAGTTAAAGTATAATCGTAAGAATAAACATGCATTTAAGCCATGAGATTCATTGCACTGTTCAATGACAGTGCCCTTTACTATGATTTTGCTTTGCTCTCTATAATATTATCATTTACAATTACTCAATCGTCTCATGCTTACTATTTCTAGGTTCTAAAGAAACACTGGAACACAACTTCACCTACATGTATAGTATAAAGAGAATATGTTCATATGCTCATCAATTTTGAACTAGTTCAACCAAAGCATAAGTACTCACAGATTCAGAACAAGACCATACATATATCATATGCAGTAAGTTGGAACATTGGTGGGTCTATACACAAAGGTCCTGACATTGTGTGAATATCCTGATGGGTGATTGTAACTGAATTTAACTCCCAAGCTGCCCTCACCAAGTTGAGTGCACTGTTCATGAAAACTACTGATTGGTCGAGCTAGACACGCGTCCCAACGATCACTCTCTGGCATTGTCTCGGCCACTGTGTATATGCCCTTGGCATCTGTGAATGCCTGATAGTTTAGAACTTCTCCAGACCTGGTGATGCAAAGAACAGCAACCTCAGCACCTACATTGGAGCACTAAAGTCAATTACCTTTTTGTTAAGAGAATGAGATATTAGTCTAATAGTACGTTAGAATAAGTTAAAATTGATATATGGAAATTACATTCTGATGTGTGAGTTGCAGCAACATTTTAAAATGCACCAGTAAAAGGAATCCTGTGTGAATCAACATAGGCAACATTGCAAGTTTAAATACTTCTGACTGATCGATAATGAAGTAGTACAGTTAGAAAATGGTGAAACTAACACCCATAAGAAAGGGAAATACAACATGAAACTGAAGGGAGAAATATGCATGAATATACTTCAGTTTCAAAGCAATTGTAGAGGATGGCAAGATGACCAGTGAAATCTCCTTAGTTCAGTTTTTTGTATGATTGTTAAATTTCAAAATTAAACCATCACCCGAGGAATGATATGAAAGTTGAAACTATGAATCATCACCCAAATGGTTAAATCTGAAAATGGAATTGGATTACATAAAAAACCAGATACGGATGAATAAGAAAGAATGCTTGTTTCAACCCAGTTAAACAATCGGTGGACAGTGATATGGCTTATTTACACCAGCAAAAAACAAACAATTTTCATCAGAAAAGGAATACACCATCCAGAAACTCAATCAAAACGACAAAAATTGAAACAAAACGCATATTGAAGAGAACAAGAGAGTGAGAGGAAAACCTTCAACCACATGATCTTCAGGTCCAAGAGAAGAATCTCCACAAACATCACAAACAACTCTTCCATGGATTTCACCAGTCCAAGCACTCACACCCAAAACAAAAAGCAAAAGAATCAAACCCATCACCGTCTTCTGTTTTTCCATGGTTCAGATTGAGAAAAACAGCAAAAAATGACACCTTTCTCAGAGAAATGCTTCTGGGTTTACGGGTAGTTTTCTTTTAACTCTAACACTGCATTGATATTTCCACAACACAATAGGTTAAATACTGAATGAATATACCTGTCAATTTAGCCCATTTCACATGGGCTGGGGCCAAAAAAGCCCACAGGAAAAAAATATCCACAAAAGCCCTTGGGGCTAGGCCAACCCATGGGCCTTCTTTAACATAAAAAACTATTAATTATACATGCAAGAATCCTGTCAATTTTCAATTAAGCCCTCAAGTATCGAATATGTCCCATGGTTAACAATGTTTATAATTAACAAAAAATGATAAATAATATTGAATAATTATAACATCATCAAACTTCTATACTTAAACCTCAATTACAAAACAAGAGCTGAAATTTCTTTCCTTTCCTGAAATCCCCCTGGAATTTCCCCACTTTCACTTTGTAATAGTAATGGCACCTAGAAACAATAATATTCAACAAAGCCCTTCCTCTTTTGAAGAACCATGAGAGTTGTGTGGTGGAAAGTAAAAAAGGTAGATTATGATTTCAATTGGCAACAAACCATCATATACAACTATGAAATCAGCGATAAAAATTCACATAATTTTCACATAAAATGTCAGAATAAGAAAGTATTCCATACAAATTTTTGGTCCCAAAATCACCCAGAAAAGTAAAGCAGAGAGAGAAAGAGAAGCTTTCCATGAAAAGCCTTGGAAATTATATCATCGTGGAGTGAGACCTAGTTTCTACAATTAGAGCAGCAATACTAGCAGGGTCTATCAGTTCCGCCATGAATTGGTAAGAAAGAAATCAGATTAAACACTTCACTGCTCCAAATGAATCATATACCAATAATCCAAGAGAGTAACAAAAATTTCTTTACCTACACCAGACTCAATGATGATCCAAAAGTCTGCAACAAAAAGATAAGAAGATATGTCGTTAGTTAGCGTGCAAGAGTAGGCTTGATCACAAAAGTTAATGAAGATTCCCAATTAGGCTCTTCAAAATAAAATAAAATAAATTGCATTATATATGGTAATCAGAAAATCAAAATTAACTGAAAGAAAACAATCAGTGAAAAGTAACCAAAGTGGGAGGAACAATTTCTGAGCGCCGCAGTGTAATCATTCAAAATGATAATCACAAGGGACCACAATCTCTCCAACTTCCCATAATAACAACTTATATTTGCAGTAAATTTTTAAACTTTATTATAATAGTTAAGAATTACACGTACCCTACATACATATTAAGCCATGAAACATGGTACTAGTAGTTTTAAAATGGTGTTGGGGAAGTCTTTATTCAGTTGAAAGATGGAAGCAAAGTATGGATCCCTTTCGGTTTCACCCAGCATCCCCACAAAACAGGGGAAGAACAAAGGGAAGAAGGAAAAAGTAGAACAGGGAAAGCAAGATGAAAGAAAGACCATGAGTTTCAGTATGACCGTAATAACCTTTCTCTTCCTGTCTAGGATCAATGTGACTTAGACGCATATTTTTATTCAAGACATGGGGAGAAAGAGTTCAAACACCGAAAATATTTGGCTGGTTAACATAGAAACCAAAATATTTCAAGAAAACACACATTCACAACCAGAATGTGGTTAGGTCAACACCCACAAAACATATTACAAAAAGGATTATATCTTTATAATCACAAGACAGAAAAGAGTAAATTCAAATTCTGACAATCATACACCGAATAAATTAAATTCTTACTAGAAACTTAGAAAACTGAAAATTTTTGAAGATAGGTTGAAAGGTCGATTTAACAACACTACACATATTCTTATGAAAATAAAAGTCTTTAGATCATTACCAGGCTTCTTCAATTCTTGGTCACACTTTGATCGAATTTGTTTGAGCTCCAACTTTATCCCTTCGTACCTCTGTCCCTGGACAGTAACAAAAATCATTAAAGAGAATGACTGAATCCACTGTTTTCGCTCAAAAGGGGCGTGAGAATGTATTTTGGCCACCAAGAAGAAAACCAATACTCAACAAAAATGAAAACAAATAAAAAAGTAGACCTACTGAAATTCGGAGGCGGAACCGGAAGTGGTTTTGTTCTACGAAGAATGTATTTGGCGAGGTCTCAATGGAGCATAGCACTGAAGTGGCGAGGTTAGTGGGTGAGAAGGAGAATTTCGGGAAGAACTTTCGATTGGAAAAGACGTTAAACCCACCCGAACCATGTCCAACCCTTCACTTTGTAACAAAAATGACTTTATGAAAATTGTTAATTTTTACTTTTTTCAGTTTTTGATTATTTTTAAAAGTGTTAAAATGATTATTTTTAAAAGTGTTAAAATGATTATTTTTGTAAACTAAAGTACTGTTTTGGTGACACGAATAAAATAAAACAAATAAACTCTTTAATAGAATGAAAAAAATGCCATTTTTTCAGTAACGAAAATTTAGTGAGAATACAAAATTTTCAATATGCTTTTCAAAGGGCAAAATATTTATATATTATCAAATGCACGATTCTAAGTTTTTGTGAACAAGACATGCCGTTATTTAAGTATAGAAGAAAGTTGACATTGAAACTAGTATAATAACATGTGTAATACACAATCTCTCTCTATTACATAATTATATCAAATAACTATACGTATATGAAAATCATTAATATATATTAAATTTAAAATAAATTTAGTGAATAAAATATTACTTGACTAAGTGATGTAATTGTATAAACCAATGTTGTTAACTATTACATAACATATAATTTTGCTCTTAATTTCACTTCACTTTTGTAACAACATAAATAAATGATTTTCTTTGAATATATATATATATATATATATATATATATATATATATATATATAAATAGCAACTAACAAATAACAACTTTTTCAATTAAATACTATATATCACACACTTCAATTCAAAAAATTTTATCTACAAAAAGAAAAAAACTAACGTGTCACACTCTCATCATTTTAACACTTCAAAAAAAAATTCAATTCTTTCTCTTTCCACTTTCTCCACGTATCCCACCACTTCTTTTTCCTCTCTTTTCACTTTCAAAAACAAATTCAATTCTCTCTCTTAAACTTCTTCTCTCTCTTTCTAACTTTTCGTCTCTCATTTTCACTTTCACACATTCAAACGCTTCATCTTCTTCTCATTCTCTCTTGCACGAGTTTCTTTTGATTTTTGTCTCTCTTTCTCAGGCCATCGAAACACCGTGGACTCCACCTAATGTTCATCTGCAGATCTCTCTGTATTTTTGCTTTTTTTCAATTCTTGATCTCAATGTGTTTCTGTATAGGTTTCTGAAGCGAACAATTGATATTTTTTTTACGCATGTTTCGTTGTATTGTTTCAGCTTCTTCTCTGTCTTCCTATTTTTTCAGATGCATGAACGGAGTAGAATATTGTTCACTGCTAGATTTCAGTTGATTGAACTAAACATTTGATGTTTTCTTTTATTTTTTACCCAAGTTTCGTTGTACGGTTTCAGCTTCTTCTCTGTCATCCGATTTTTCTTCGCGGTCAGGTTTTGTGTGATTACCCAGATTTCGTTTTTGGTTCAGCTTCATATTCTTCTTAAATTTTAACCCAGATTTCGTTCATGCTATTTTTTAGAACTTACAGGCTTGAAATGAAGAGTTTCTAAACATGCAAGAGTCTTGAAGACAAAAAATCGGTCATTCTTTTTCTCTGCATATCTATTTGAATTTTTGCTTTTTGTCGATTCTTCATCTCACTGTGTTTCTCTAACATCTTCGCATTTGTTATTTTTTTTTTGTTTTATGTCTGTTCTTAATTTTTTGGTGATCAATGAACTGACTCTTAATATTCTTCTTATATTTTAACCCAGATTTCGTTGATGCTATTTTTTAGAACTTACAGGCTTGAAATGAAGAGTTTCTAAACATGGAAGAGTCTTAAAGACCAAAAATCGGTCATTCTTTTTCTCTGCAGATCTCTTTGAATTTTTACTTTTTTTCGATTCTTCATCTCACTGTGTTTCTCTAACATCTTCGCATATGTTATTTTTTTTTGTTTTATGTCTGTTCTTGAATTTTTTTGTCATCAATCAACTAACTCTTCATGTTCTTCTTATATTTTAACC
>Ga0214543_1010531_pt1 | contig 13631 bp, 14 predicted proteins | sample CNSS2metaG_FD_160094 | JGI IMG/M metagenome (GOLD analysis project Ga0214543, IMG submission 160094) | Root nodule microbial communities from cowpea collected in UCLA plant growth center, Los Angeles, California, USA - CNSS2 | ecosystem: Host-associated > Plants > Roots > Nodule | place: USA...
GTTTTTTTGTGGTTTTTTTGTTTTTTTTTTTTTTTTTTTTTTAAATAATGAGAATGCCTGATGCTTGAAAAGCCTGGTATGGTATGGTGAGTGTTGAACTGTAGAATGCGCTCTTCCATGCTCTTTCCTTAAATCCCAAATTTTGTTTTTGGTCAAGTAATTATGATGCTTCTTATCTTATAAATGAAGTAAAAATAAATAAAAGTTTGTGGCTTGATGTGACTATTTTTTGCTTTTTTGTTATCTTAATGGAAGTCATTATTCATTGTTGGTCGGACATGAAGTGACCAGGGGTTCAAGAGATCGAAAAGATCGGAAGGTTTAAGAAACAAACTTAAAAAATGAAATATTTTATTTATAATTTATTTTTTGAGTTTTTTTATGTTAAATTATTCATTAAATTGTCATAATTAATTTCATTTAATATGATTTATGTTTAATCTTTTTTAGAATATTATTGATCTTAATTTTTTATTATCATTAACTTTGAGAAACTTTTTTTCGACTGAAGCAACTGACACTGGAATTGTTAACATTATTCTATAAGTTATATATACATTTGGAAAAGAATCTATTCTTTTTATATAATTAAAAATATTAATCGATTTATCATTTTCTACATGTATAATTTCCCTTAAGATATTTAATTCTGAAAATAAATCAAATTCACCAATATCCAACAAAATATCATGTTTTAAAGATTTTGAAAGGTTTAAACATTTTTCTTTCAAAAATGTATAATATAGTGACTTTAATTTTAACACTAAATAAAAAACCAAAAATATCTTCATATATTTTAAATTGTTCAAATCTACTCTGAAGTGTGGTAATTGTTCTATCTACAATATATAAAAAGTAATCAATTCTAAATGATTCTTGAAGAGATTTTACAATTTCATTATCAACATTTTCATCACTTTTTTTTTTTTGCGTTTCATACGTTTTTCACGAAACTTAGGTTCTATATTCATTTCAAAAGCAATTTCCTTGGAAGAAATCAATGCATTTTCAAATCCATTTTCTTTATACTATTCAAAAAATGAAAGAAGATCTTTTACTTGTTCAATAGCTTCATCAATGCACATAACTTTTGATTGTAAATTCTTACTTAAAGAGCTAACTGCAAATAAAATGTCATACCAAATATTCATACATAACAAAAACTCAAAGTTTTCTAGTTCATAAGTTGTTAAAAAATTAGCTTCACTATTTTATTTTAGGATCATTACTAACTTCAGCTAATTCAAATAAAACATCTCGTATTTGTGAAGTTTGAAATCTTATAGCTTTCACACTTTCAATACGACTTTCCCAACGTGTTTGTGAAAATGATTTAAGAGTTAAGTTATGTATATGGGCTTGTAAAATTTTCCACCTTTTTTGTAGAAGAAGAAAATAAAGTATATTTATGTTGTAACACACCAAAAAAAGATGTAGCTTTTGGACAAGAGTTAGCCCTATCACAAATTACTAAGTTTAAACTATGATAACCACATGGAGTATAAAATGATCTAGGATTAATATCAAAAAAAAATTTCTTCACACCCTAATGTTTTCCTTTCATATTATATCCCTTATCATATCCTTGGGAAGACCGTTCATGATGACAACACGTACCAAGATAGATGTGCATGCAAAATCAATGACTATGGAGATAGAAGACGAGAAGGTGCAGTTCAATGTGTTAGAAGCCATGAAGCACCCGACTGAAGACCATTCTTTGTTTTGTATTGATTTACTAAGTGATGTAATGAATAATTTTGCTTTTGGTTTTTTAGACATTTTCTCTGGGTTTTTTTCTTCTTTGGATTTTTCTTTCTCAAATATGTCGTACACAATTTTTGACGACAAAGAAAACTTTAAAACAGGTGATATAAGAACGCAGTTTCACTAGATGATACCTATGTGGCGTTCGAGTGTGATGCTAAGGTGGCTGAAATTACCTTAGGTAATAAAATGTTGTCGTCTGTGGAACAACCACCTACTTTGGAGTTGAAACCCTTGCCATCTCATTTGAAATATGCTTATCTTGAGAGGGATGGAAAACTCCCTATTATTATATCTGCCTTGCTTACTAATGAGCAGGAACAACAATTGTTGTAGGTTATCAAAGATCACAAGAGAGCAATAGGTTGGACGTTGGTAGATATTCCTGGCATTAGTCATTCCTTCTGCACACACATAATACTCTTAAAGGAGGATGTTAAGCCAACAAGGCAGCCTTAGAGGAGATTGAATCCTCGGTTGATGGAGGTTGTGAAGAAGGAAGTCACTAAGTTACTACAAGCAGGTATTATATATCCTATTTCTGACAACACTTGTGTGAGTCCTGTACATGTGGTCCCTAAGAAATCTGGGATCACCGTGGTCAAGAACGAGTTGATTCCTACTCGTATTCAGAATAGCTGGAGGGTCTGCATTGATTATAGAAGACTAAATCAGGCCACCAAGAAAGACCATTTTTCCTTACCATTCATGGACGAGATGTTAGACAGATTGACAGGTAAGTCTCATTACTGTTTTCTTGATGGATTCTCTAGGTATTTTCATATCTGCATAGCCTCAGAGGTTTTCACCCAAGTGTTGTCAGAAATAGGACATATAATACCTTCTTGTAGCAACTTAGTGACTTCCTTCTTTACAACCTCCATCAGTTGAGGATTCAATCTCCTTTGAGGCTGCCTTACTGGCTTAGCATCCTCCTCCAAGAGTATTATGTGCATGCAGAAAGAAGGACTAATACCAGGAATATCTGCCAACATCCAACCTATTGCTCTCTTGTGATCTTTGATAACCTACAATAGTTGTTGTTCCTGCTCATCAGTAAGCAAGGCAGATATAATAACATGGAGTTTCCCATCCCTCTCAAGATAAGCATATTTCAAATGATATGGCAAGGGTTTCAACTCCAAAGTAGGTGGTTGTTCCATAGACGGCAACATTTTATTGCATAAGGTAATTTCAGCCACCTCAACATCACACTCGAACGCCACATAGGTATCATCTAGTGAAATCGCATCCTCAATATCACTTGTTTTAAAGTTTTCTTTGTCGTCTAAAATTATGTACGATATATTTGAGAAAGAAAAATCCAAAGAAGAAGAAAAACCAGAAAAAATGTCTAAAAAACCAAAAGCAAAATTGTTCACTACATCATTTAGTAAATCAATACAAAACAAAGAATGGTCTTCAGTCGGGTGCTTCATGGCTTCCAACACATTGAACTGCACCTTCTCGTCTCCTATCTTCATAGTCATTGATCATGCATGCACATCTATCTTGGTACGTGTTGTCATCATGAACGATCTTCCCAAGATTATTGTAGTTGAACTCATTCCTTCATCGTCCTTCATGTCCAAGATGTAGAAATCTGCAGGAAAAATTAACTTGTCCACTCGGACAAGCACATCTTCTAACACACCTGCAGGGTTAACTGTGCTACGGTTGGCCAGTTGAATGACCACACCTATAGTCTTAAGAGGTCCAAGATGAAGAGAAGTAAAAAATGACAAAGGCATCACATTTATAGAAGCTCCTAAATCTAACATGGCATTGTCAAACTTAGTACTTCCTATAACACAGGGGACAGAAAACATACCTGGATCCTTGCATTTTTGTTGTATTTCGATAGATCTCTTAATCAAGCTTGATACATTTCTTTCCAAGTTCACAACCTCATTATCCCTAACACGCCTTCTATTGGTGCCAAGTTCTTTAAGAAACTTGGTGTATTTCAGAATTTGCCTCACAACATCCAACAAAGGGATGTTTATCTCTACCTTCTTAAAAGTATTCAAGATTTTTTGGTCCAACTCCTCTAACTTCTTTGTTTTCAGTTTCAAATGATTTGGATAGGGAGGAAGGGGAGAATAAGATGAAGAAGAATTAGAAGAAGAAGAATTAGAGGATACTAACCTGGAGTCATTAGTGGGTGTAGGCGTCTCAAATGTACATGGTATTGGTTCGCCTGATCCTTCACTTTTATCAATGGATGCAAATTCGTTTTCCTAATCTTCATTCTCTTGGGCTTCCTCAAGTCCTCGTACCTGTTTACCCGATCTTAAAGTAATAGCACTTACATTACGTGGGTTGACCACAGTTTGTGCAGGTAGTTGACTTGATCCTTGATTAACTTTAGATTTTAAATTCTCCGCCCTTTGATTCAAGTCAGTAATAATCTTTTTTACTTCATCATTCTGCTCAACCATAATATTCATAAATTTTTCTACCAGCGATGCAACATCTGATTGAGGTTGTTGTCTCATTTGAGGAGGAACATAAGGTTGCTCGTGTTGTTGATTACCCCATTTCATATTTGGATGATTTTTCCAACTTGGATCATACCTATTGGAGGACAAGTCATAATTCTTCTGAGATGTTTTATTTCCTCCAAACATGTTGGTAGCAGAAGCTTGAGATGGTTCCTCCACAATAGTTCCTGTTAAGCTAGGGCATTCATCAGTATAATGGCTTGTTGAAGTACAAATTTCACACACCTTTGTTATTTTTGGAGTTGATTTTTTGAACAAGCTTGCAATCTCATCAAGCTTCTTTTCTAACCCAGCTATTCTTTCATCCATCTTTTTTTCATTTGCTGCATAAGTCTCAACTTCGTGGTCTCCCCTTAACGACGTTACTGAATTTGCTCTTGTTTCATACTGTTGACTATCAGTTGCCTTTCGTTCAATCAACTCTCTAGCGGCTTGTGGCAATTGATCCAGAAAAGATCCATCGCTTGCAACATCTACCTATTGTCTGTCTGACAAACTCATTCCTTCATAAAAGTATTGAATGAGGACAAGATGCACAGAGTTTGTTGAATCTTTCCCAATATTCACTAAGGGTTTCTCCTTCTCGAGATGCAGAGAAATATTTCTCAAGAAAAATTCTTTCCATAGTTTCCTAATTAGTGATTCTCAATGAAAGGTAGTACCATCAATCTTGTGTCGCTCCTTGAAGGGTAAAAGGAAAAACTCTCATTTTGAGGGTTTCTAGTGCGATCGTGGGAGATTTAAAGTTTTCACAGATCATATGGAATTGCCTCAAGTGTTTGTGTGGATTCTCTCCTGATAACCCATGAAATTGTGGCAAGCCCTTTAGTAGGTCACTCTTGAGCTCACACTACCCTTCTGGGTATTGGATGTTGTTGATGATGATGGGATTGTTGGATGTGGCCAACTGTCTGATGGTTCTCTCCTCCATTATGTTTGGATCTGGATCTGATGAAGGATCTAAAGATATATTTGTGAATGGAGGGGATGAAGGTATTGTTTCTGCAGTAGCTTCAGATGTAGAAGGTGTTCTCTCAATAGAACACCCGAATTCAAGTCTTCTACGTGTTTTGCGCAAGTTTCATTCAAGTTCCAGATCAAATTGATAGATTTTACCCGGGTTGGCTCAGGTCATGCACTATGCAGTCTGAAGATGTTCCTTTCTTTTTTATTTTTTTTCTTATTAGTGTTTTGTAAAAAGATTTCAAGAAAGAAAGAATTTAAGATGTTGTTGGGTTCACTCCCAGGAAAGAGAGGTGCGTCACAGTGGACAACTTAAATACCAGCCAGAGTTTTCCCAACTAATCTCAAAATATTTCTAAAGAGAAATTCTTAATCAAAACAAAAACAAAAATTTTGCTAGAAATATTGAAAACAACTAAAGACTACAAAAAAAAACTCAAACTTTATTAAACGTATATGCGTAAAAAAAATAAAGTAAAATAAAAAAGTGAAATGAATGAATAAGAATCAAAATAAAGAAAATACTAACCGCACTCCCCGACAACGATGCCAAATTTGATAACGTTGTCGTTAAGCGATCAAATTAACACTACTTAACTCTAGCAACTTCAGTATTGCCAAGTTAGTAGTGAACCAACTAGATAGGGTTAAGCTAACCCTGAGTCGTATCCCAACGAGTACATAATTGATTTTTAATATTTGACTCTTATAAAAAATCTATCCTAATGCAACTAAACTATATGATAATATGCAAAAATTTAGAGAAGAATTTAAGAATAAAATAGCAAATTAATAAAAGACTTAGAAACAATTATAATAAAACAGGCCAATTCCACTGCTTTCAATATAGACTCTTCATCGGTCATCTTCAAATTATTGTTCAATTAGCTATTGTTTTCCTCTTCAAATTAATTAAAGTAAATTCTTAACTAATTTGTTGGCGTTCTTACTATTAACTAAAAAAGTAAATTCTCAATCAAAAGTAAGAACTTTGTAGATTAATCATAGTAGATTCAATCATAGTACATTCTCAATTAAATACTATTATGCCTAATCATGTCTATTCTTTTATCTCTAAAATCAAGTAAGAAACTAATTAACCAAAGTAAATTCTTGATTAATTCTAATTAAAGTTTTTACCTCTAATCAAAGTAGATTCTCAATTATTAGCAAAAACTCTTTTAATTACATAAAAGTTTCTAAATTTAATAAAAGTAAATTCTCAATTAAAGTTAAAAACCCTTAACTCATGTGATTAACGTGCATGTAGATTAAAACATATAACTATTTAGCTATGATGTAAAACCATTACTTTTCACGTGATTTGGAGATAAAAGACATAGATGAATGAAAGTAAAAACAAGAACGAGAGAGGTGGTAGATGGATGATAGCTGCAAAAACTAGAGAGTTGCTAAGTGTCCTTCTTCTGCTCCCTTAGGTCTATTTATATAGGCGTCGATTGGACTTGAGCTTTATATGTTTTGTTGCTGAAATATTTTATCTTTATTTAATTAATTAGCAACTTAATTTTTGTCCAATTTTCAATTTTTCCCCTCTTCTTTGACCATTTTTGCAGTATTGACCAGAATTTGATCAAAGTTGACTACTGCTTTGACCATTTGTCCTGTTTGACCAGCTGATTGCCCTATCAAAGGTTGACACGTGGAAATGCACTTTCTCTCTCCAGAATTAGGGTTTCTGCCTCCATGGTTTGTGCATCCATGATGGATTGTGGCTGCCACAATGGTGGTTGTGCTGCTGTGGTGGAATGATGCGTTGACGTCTGTTGCGTTCTCCGATGGACGCAAGAATAGTTTCATGGTACGGATGCAAAACGTGGTAGTTGCGTCTTTCTTTTTCGCCAATGGAGGTGCTGTTACGAGTAAGCTGCTTGCACCGTGGAGATGAAGATGGTGCAGGTTCATAGCGTTTCTTCTAGTGATGCGAACTGTCGCTGGTACCTTCGTCTTCGCGGTGGTACGAAGCGAATCTGGTTCGTTGCACGGAAGATGTAGATCTGTGGTGGCGCGACGTCGAGGTGTAGGAATGGCGTGGAAGATCACGTACGGTGGTGGAGTTGCGAGATTCGAACAACTGCGAGGTTGTAGTTCTGGCTGACGGTGATGCTGGATCGCGCGGTGCAGGTGAGGTGGCTTTTGACGCAAGTGCAGGTTTCGGTACTGCAGTTGTTTGCGTCGTGGTCGCGCTTCCATGGTGGTTGCTCGCGTTGAGATATGGCGAGGTCCATGGTGGCCAGAGGTTGACCGTGTGATGGTGGTGGGAGAGGAGAAAGATTAAGATTTCTTTTTGGGAAGGAGATGATGACGTGGCAAGCTCTGATTAGTCAATTTAGTGAGTGGAGGATTATGACACATGTCATCATGTGGTTGGACAGATTAATTAGTGGAGGATTGGCACATGGCATGATCTGGTTGAGTGGAGTTTAAGTGGTAGGAAGGGTGCAACTTAGTAAAAACTAGGGGTGCAGAACAGGTTTTTTAGGTGGTCCACTTGTAGGAGGAATGTGTAAAATAAAAATTGGGGGTGTTATTCCTTTCCAGGATTTTCTGATTTTTGACTTATTTTGTAACTTTGAATATTTCAAATCCACACTGTTAATGACTCAAATTAAACTTCAGTTGCATCAATAAACGTTAGAATATCCAATAATATTTTATGCAACTAAAATCAATTTTTACGCCATCTTTATCTTATGAATTCAATAAATCCAATAATAATGAATCCTGATTAAATTAATCTTTAAAGCACTAAAATTCAATTAAATCCCCAGATTAAATATTAAATGAGGGCAAAAATTTGAACTAATCAATTTCACTTGTTAACAAATTTATCAACTCATTTTTCATATTATGCCCAAGGTAATTGTAACGTCTTAGCCAACAATTATTTATTTAAAATTTAAAATAAAAGTAATAATAATCTGCATTTATTAATGAAATATTTTTCCCAAAAATGCGGGAAAAATTAAAACTTTATTTCAAACGTGCCAAATAAAAAAATTTCATAAAGGCGTTCACCTATTACAAATAATAAAATTGTTCATAACACTAGTTACAAAATAAATCCATAAAACTCATGAAACATCTCTATGTAAAAACTCTCATGCGGCCCCACTCCGGCTCTAAGTTTCTACGGGCTCACCTGCATCAACATCTGCTCCCATGTAACGAGTTACATAATCATCGCCAAACACACATATAGGGTGAGTTCAAATAAAAAAATACAATATATATTAACAAATATAATTTCAAACCCATGACCTTGTTAGAACCTCAATCCTTAAACCTCGACTTTCAAATCCTCTGTTGGACGCCTCTTGATTCTACACCCCTTGATGGTTACACTGATTGATCCTTGCTGCCACAAGTGTCTACTCGCCCCTCCAGGCCACCACCTAATAGTCCACACGCAAGAATAAACGTGTCACGACCACAATCTGCAACACCAAGTGGAGTTTTCCAATACAAACCGTAATCCGTATTTTTTCCAAGACTACCAAACTCGTCAGATAACACCGAGGAGGGCAACTTCCGGAACCCATTCATACGAGTCACGATCTCGCACACTCCACTAGACTTCCAAAACCACCAGGCTACAACCTCGAGTGGCAACGTGTTACCCCAATATAAGTTGCACTCGTAACTAGGCCCCTAGCAAAGTATCACATAAAGACCTCCATCCAAATCTGTGTAGAATCCTCCACGCAGACCACATCTGCACCTGGAACCGCCTGGTGCCTCCACTGCATCGTTGGGCGAACTTGAGCTCTAGACCGCCTAGCAGCATCCCCCCCACCACCAGGCGCAATGCGCCTTCCAATGCTACTGTCAGCCCAATTCCGCCTAGCAGAACCATCCCTTATGTTAGGCGCCACGTGTGTCCAGTGGCAGCCACTATTTTGGGTCCCTACTGTCTGGCGGCTTGTCCCGTGTCACCATGTACCATACCAGTAGCGCAATGCTACTAGCTTTTGGCACTTTGGAACAAGTTTTAATGAACCTCACGCACGCAGCACACTCAATTAGTAACCAGCAAGCCATGAACCACATCACAATTAAGGCAAAACATAGATTTTACATGCATATAATAAAAATCATACCATCAAAATAATCACACAATTTGGTATAGATAGAACTCAAACCCAAGTCCTCTCAACACAATCAAGTACTCTCAACCACTTAAGTTATTACTTTTCCGTCATGAAAGTTAGCATTAAATGCCATAAAGGCTCCCACTACCCGCATTATTAAATAATTATTTATTTAATTATTTAAATTTCTCGGGTCTTACAGTAATGGTTGTGAATTTCATTATATTTAATTCGACGAATATGTTCTTGCATAATTGGGTCAAATTATGCAATCATTTCAATCAGACTTAAAAATTTTCCATTAGCTTCTTGATAAATCTTTTCATTGTTGCCACGAAAGGCGAAGTTATTTTTACCAAGAGTTTTAACAATTGCAATAATTCTTAACAACACATTTCTCCAATGTTCTCTATCTTTATTCATTTGTTCTTGAACATATTTGTTTATTGTTTAATTTTTTTTCCCATCTCATTTCCAAATCTTTCATTCATTTTAGTAATATGCTCATTTGATATTTCATGTCTCTTCAACTTATTACTAAGATTTCTCCAATCATTACTACCTTCGTTAGCTAGTTTACTTGTACGAAAAACAACATTAAACAATTTACACCAAAAACAAAAGACTTTATCTAAATCTCTAGAATAAATTAGCCATCTTCTTTCGTATTTATCTCCATTAGGCAATGTTTGAATATAATTTGATGAAGAAAAGTGCCTAGAATGTATATCCTTAGGAAAATCTATATCAGTGATTTTAATAGGACCTTTTTCTACCAATAAATCTCTCAAATTTGTATCAATATTCTTCCATTAGCTTGGATCATATATATTTTTTGTCAAGAGTAGAATCAGTATCTAGTCTCTCAATCTCCTCTTCATTTCATGGGTTTGAGAATCAAAATTATCCTCATCACTAACTACTTCTCTTTCTCTATTGTTGCTTTCACCTATATCTATATTGTTATTATCTTATTCATTCAAAGTGCACCCACTTGTATCTTCTTATTCATTTTTCTTTTCTATTTTTATAAATTTATTCATAGCTACTTTTTGTGATGCATCTAATGCTTCAATTCTTCTCTTCTTTTTGATTTTTGAATAGCTTGATTTAAATTTTCTAGTTAATATATATATATATATATATATATATATATATATATATAAAAAAAAAAAATATAATATATAAAACACTACTAAAGACAAGTATATAAAACAAATGAATTAAAACAATAAAACCTGGTTTTGGTTGTTAAGAGAGTAAACTTGATAGTAGACTTGTAGTATCTTGAAGTCTCAAGTCTCTTTCTCCTTCTCAAGTCTCAACTTCTTCACAAATCTATAGAGTTTATTTTAAGATTAATCATTAATAAAAATAATTCAAAAAACATATTGTTCTTCTCAACTCAATAGTAAGTGGGCAAGATATATGAAAAAAAACTCTCGAAACCCATAAATTGAAAAGTACCGAAAAACAAAATTGGACAAAAGAAACACATCTATAATTCTAATACAAATCCAAAACAAAATAAAAGTAATAGCAACACAAATAGAAAGAAAAAATATACTAACCAGAAATGAGGATGAAAAAATTGATACACTCGAATAACATGAGATTCAAGGGATGTAATAGGGTAAACCCCAAAAAAGTGACTCTTAGAAGGGAAGAAAGTAAGGAGAGACAAGAGAAGTCACAAATAGATAAAAGAGGAAAATAAAATACATAATGATTGTAAGAGAATAAAGATATCTAATCATTCTCTTCTTCATAAACAAAATTATAATTTACTAAAAAAGTTTTAACTCATTAATTATCATTTTTAATACCAATAAAAATTATCAGACTAATAATTTAATTATATTTTATTTCAAACATAAACTTATAATTAATTTAATAGAGCTATATTAGTAATAAAATATTTTTTTGGGGCCTTTTTTTTCTTAAACATAATTTTATAATTAATTTAATAGAGACATGTTAGTACTAAAAAAAATTTGAGACCTTTTTTTTTAAAGATAATTTTATTATTAATTTAACAAAAAAATATTAGTAGTAAAAAAATTAAAAATTTCTTTTACTGAAGACTTAAAATAAGTGTTTTACTTGTTTTACTCTTGAGCCGGTCATGACTAAGACCCAATGTCTAGGGGATTACAAAGAAATTGTGGTTTGGTATTCTACAATTGATACTTTATGAGGTGGTCATACCTGATATTGTTATACGATTAGTTGATATATTTAAGTTGTGGAGAAATGTTATTCCTGCTTTCTTTGCCTTCCAAAAAATTGTTTTGCTAGACTAAACAACACTAATAGTTTATAACAATTTGACTGTTGTATGTAACATATTTATTTTGTTCATTTGAATTCATAAAAAATATAGTTATAATTTAATATAAATACTTTATTTTATAAAATTAAATGAATAGTATTTTGATTGTTTAGAAAAAATGTATTTAAATTATATATAATAAAATATATTATACATAATTATTTTAAATAATATATTATGATTGAGTTAAAAAAATTAAAAATTCAAATTTAATCGTAAATGAAAAGAATGTATAAAAATATAAATAATAGATTCTATGATAAAAGAAAACGGTGAATGATATATAAACGGTTAAATAATCTCTGTAATAATATAAAAGTTATATGATACAAAATGTTATACAATACAAAAATGTAGAGTAAATTTTGGAAGAATACAAAATTAGACAATACAAAAAAAATGAAAATAGCAAATCTAAAATCATAAATGCTAAACTATAAAAAAAATATAAACAATAGACTTTATAAAAATAAAAAAGATTAAATATTTGTTAGATTTATCTAATAAAATTATCAGGTATTAATACGAATTCATATTTTAAATTGTTGTTTACAATTATATTTATCTTGAAATGATAAATCGTAAATAATATAAATATAAATAATTGGGTTTTTGTATGAGAAATATATTCACATTGAATACATCAAAAAATAACATGTTAAAGCCTTGTAGACCGGATTGAATCGACAACTTTACCATAGAGTCGAGAGTGTAAGATTGAGTGTAAGATTGATTGAGAAGAATTTTAAATTTCAAATTTTACTTATATTGAGGGTATTTAAATTTCTACTATTTTAACTAATTGAAATACTTTAAAAAAATATTTGCATTTTAAATACTTTTTAATTTCTTTATCTAAACAAAATATTTCATTAAAAAAAATCCAAATTTTTAAAAAAATTAATTGCTTTATTAAAATATTATATCCAAAAACATCATTAATGTTGGACGTTTGATATTTGGGTTCCCTGGTTTTTGGCTTTCAATTTACAATTTTGAGCATGAAGTCATTCCAAACCTGAGTAGTGCTTTGTGATTGAATACGTTCTCCGTTCAGTTCCCCAAATTTATGGCAATACTGAGTAGGGGCACGCATTTACAATGGCCTAGTTCATGAGTGAGGTTGGTTTGGTTTCTGGGTTATTCCAATATTCTCTTTTTCTGGTCTGGGGATAAAAATTGTGCAGAGGACTTGTCCGTATGATAAGATCTGATGCATGTAACCTTTTAAAATTTGATTGAAATGCTTTTGTGAGCTTGGGTTTGAATTGTAGTGAAAATATAGTAACGTTTAAAGTTTTCGTCCCACGTCTTTTTTAAATAATTATTGGATGTATTGGTATGGCATTCATATATGATTTGGAATAATGCATTCGTGAGCTATTGCTGTTTAAACTTTATTTATCTACATTTTTATTATTATTTAAGTGCATGTGATATTATTATTATTGTTGTTGTGCTACTCTGATAATTTGGGCTACTTATTTAATCATTCTTCATGCACTCCCAAGTCCTACCCATCCATTTAATTTCATTTTACTACCTGTGTCTTTACTAAGTACACGCCTCACACTTCTTTAATTTCGTTTATAGGTTTTTACTTTTTGCACTATGCATTTTTCTATATGCACCAGTGGTTTCATGTGTTAATTTTTTTTTTATTGCATGCACGTACTCACTTATGACTTTTATACTTTTATTTCCAAGTTTTCCATTTTCTCTGAATTAAACTCTACATTTCACCCATTTTCATTTTGTGGTATTTTATTTTCGATTTCCTTTTTACTCCATCAACTTTTTATACCTCACTTTTTTCTAAAATAATAAAATTATTTTAAATTGAAATAAAAATTAAAATAGTTTTAAAAAATATGAAAATAAAAATAAATAAATTTTAAAAATAGTTTTCTTTGTTTGACACTCTTTTACAAAATATATATATATATATATATA
>Ga0214543_1010534_pt1 | contig 13628 bp, 3 predicted proteins | sample CNSS2metaG_FD_160094 | JGI IMG/M metagenome (GOLD analysis project Ga0214543, IMG submission 160094) | Root nodule microbial communities from cowpea collected in UCLA plant growth center, Los Angeles, California, USA - CNSS2 | ecosystem: Host-associated > Plants > Roots > Nodule | place: USA...
AAACATGTAAGGGACAATACACACAAGTTCATTACCAACAGTACTTATACATTAAACATTAAACATCAACATTAGGAGCTGAAAACAGCAACACAATGTCATTATACGGCAACCCAACAACATACATGTTAATAACATAACAAAAACATCTCAATTTGAAAATGAATCTAACAGCATTTTACTACACAAACATGAACAAACAATCCAATTGCGCGATTAACGACAGCAACGAAATTGAAATTGGGGGAAAATTGAAGCAACACCACACCAACAATTACGATTCATAGAATGGGTCAAATCCAAAGAAGGGCAAATTGCAACAACAACAACCAGATATAGACCATAACCCCCAATTATGGGAAACGAATTTTAGGGTTACAAAAATTAGAAATTTAGGTTACAAATCGAAAAAAAGGGAACTAGAACGCAAAAACCTGTCTTCGCGGTGATCGTGGCCGTCGGAATCGTCCGCGAATCGGAGTTCGATGGTGGCTCTGTGTTCTCCCTGCACTGCGTTCTCTCACTGCTGCACTCCCTTCGTGTTCCTGGCCAGTAACGTGGTGGATGCCACGGTGGAGGAGAGACGCGAAGTGGTGGAGGTCACGGTGGAAGAGAGATGCGAAGTGATGAATGGGCTGCACTGCCTTCGTTCGTGTTCTTGGCCAGCGTCTTGGATGGAGGAGAAATGGGATAGGTATGGTCGCGAGAGAGAGAAAGGAAAATGGAGGGGAATGGGAAATCTGGCAGAGAGAGCAGAGCACCAAAATTAAACACACACCTGCACGTGCTTTTTAATTAAGGCATACGGGTTGCGGGCTGGCCCGTTTTGGCCCGCGGGTTGGCCCGACGGGTTAGCGGGCTTGACGGGCCGGGTTGTCTTGGATTGGCGGGCTGATTTTTCTGACCCGGCCCATGTTTTTTTGGTCGGGTTGGTGGGCCGACCCGTCGGGCTCGGCCCATTTTGACATCCCTAATTAATTGAGATGGGACTATACTATTTTGTGTAGCGTTTGTCAATTGTAAAACAACAAAACATTGATAGCATTTAAATAATATCTTAGAAGCACACGTTAAAAATATGCACACCCCCCTTCTTACTAATAACAGCAACGGCTAGATTATATAGGTGCGTTTGACTTCTACACCTGCCCAACGATCGAGAGTGATTGATTTGATACACATCGGAATTTGTGTTCTTTCTCTTCCAAAACAACGTAAAAGAAATACAGAAAAAAATAAATAATGATCGGTAGCTTTCCACATATAACTATACAAATATATTTTAATACTATTTATTATTATTATTATTATTGTATAATAATTAATAACTTTTTGTTATTACTATATGAATTTTTTTATTAGAAAAATTTATTTTAATATTATATTATATAATAATTTATTATATTATAATTAATTATATTATAGTGAGTTATGTTATATAGTATAATCTATTTTCACGTTATTCTTAAATTAAATTTGTAAAATGTTGTTTTTATGTTGTTTTTCTTTTCTTTTTTTTACTTTATGTTCTTAGATAGCTCAAATGTATTTTTTTCTGCCTTTTTATGGTTGTTTTTCTGTTTAAATTAGTGGAAATAAACTACTTTTTTTTTGTCTACATAAATTAGTACTCCTGTAGAAATAAGTACAATGTAAGTGAAAAAGTGAAAAATAAGCTAAAAAATTATTTTAAGAAAATCTATTTAAACATTATTAAAAATTTAGACATAAATTTAAGTTTCATATTAAGTAAAATTGAAAAAATTAAACATCAGATAAAGTATATAAACTTATCACCTAAAGAGTTCTAGAATAAAACAGTTGTCAATTTCTTATTTATCAGTTAGATTCATTTCTTATTAACATTAAATCTTTCTTTAATTCTATAGAAAAGATCGAACAATTATTACTATAATTATCTACTATTATTAATAGTATTTTACTTATTACAAAAAAGTTTAAATAAATGTTATAATTTATTATAAATGTGATTTATAATTAGGTTAAATTATATCTTTGGTCTTCGTCTTTGTAGCAAAATATCAATTTGGTTTCTTTATTTTTTTTATCTCAATTTGGTCCTAATTTTGGGAAATTTGATGCAATCAATTTTGTTAGTGGTGTAACGGTGTTAAATACGGGGTGTCACATGTCAGTTTCTGAATTTTTTTTATTTTTTTGAACTTTTTTTTATATTTTATATTTTTTAAAAATTGTAAATTTGTCACGTGTCAAATTGACATCGTGCCACGTAGCAGTGACAGTGACACGTGTCACTAATATGCCAGGTGTCATTTTCTCATTCTCAATTTGGTCCCTGTATATTAGTTTTTGTCTCAATTTAGTCCTAATTTTTGTAAAAATTGTGCAATTTTGTCTTCCTCCACATTAAAACAAAAATTAACTTTTATATAAATGTTATACAAATATTTTTATTAAATTTGAATTTTTTTATTCAAATTGATATTTTTATTATATATTTTCAACAAAACTAAGTTTATTGAAATTTGTTTCACATTCAGTTTTACTTAAAATTGTTTTTAAATTTTAAATTTATTTGTTTTTATTGTTACATAAACTAATTATTTTTTCTAAAATTATATAATTGTTATTTTTACACCAACTAAATTATTTGTATAGAAATTATTGAATTTTACACATTTAAAAAATATTCAATTATTTAAAATATAAATTCAAATAAAAAATAATATTAAAGTATTATATAGTAAAATATCAATACAATTTATGAATTTTTTTGTTATTAACATGATTTTCTATTAATAACTTTAAAATAATTTTAAATAAAATTTAATGTAAAATATAAATTAAAATAAATTTAATCTTGTTAAATATATATACTTGAAATTTGATAGAAATATTTGTGCACATATATATAGAAATTGAATTTGATTTCAATTTGGAAAGGGATAAAATTGAACAATTTTTTCAAAAGTTTGGACTAAATTGAGACAAAAATTAAAATACTGAGACCAAATTGAGAATAGGAAAATGACACCTATCATAATAGTGACATGTGACACTATCACTGCCACGTGACAAAATTTTTATTTTAAAAAAAGAAAAAAAGAAATAAAAAATTTCAAAAAATTCAGGAACTGATATGTGACATCCTATTTAACATCGTTACTATATCACTCAAGAAAAGGACTTGATTGCATCAAATTTCTTAAAATAGAAATCAAATTAAAATAAAAAAATTAAGGAAACAAATTAATATTTTGTTACGAAAATAAGGATAAAAAATATAATTTAATCAAAGTAACTTTATTTTTGTATATTTTTAAATTTTTGATTTTGTTAACTTTTTCTCCACGCAATTACTTTATAAAAAAAAAAAAAATCTTTAGATGAGATTTGACTGGTCACTACCTAGTTTGTCTTGTCATTCCAAACAGCTTTCCATCACCACATGAAAAACACACTTTCCATTGATCTTCACGGTTTTCAACCAATCTTATTTCGGCGGAATAATAATTAAATTTCAACCAATATACCAATGATAACGTTGTTCTTTTCTTCTTTCTAATTTTCATTTTGTTCTTTAAAATTTGTTTAAAATTTTCCAACAAAAGTATTTTTTTTAAAATAGTTTTTAAATCGATATTTTGTAGCTTTATTTTTTTAAAACTGTATAGAAATACTGTAATAGGCGGGAATTTAACCACTTAGAAATCAAATTGTCAATCTATTTTTTACATTGTCTGTGATAAAATTCATGTAATTTGACTTTTGGAGGGTCAAATTTTAGAGAGGGATTTTTATTCTATTTTTTCGGCTTATCTCTACTGGAATTGGATCAAAACATTTTGCGATATGAGGTCGAAATTCGATTTTTAAGAAGACGAATCTCAAGTTTTTGTGTAATGATTTGAATGGTTAAATCCGAATTGAAATCGGGTCTCTAAAAGCCGAATTTCGAATGAGTTTCATCACCAACGATATGAAAGACATTGAAACACTTTAATTAGTAAATATGAAAATGATTTAAAATTTTAGAAATATGACGCAAACAAGTATTAAATTAATAATTCACAACACAAATATATTTCACTTTCTTTTTCACTCCTCCTTTATTCCAAATGAAAATAATTTTGAGTGGTTGTTGTTTGTGGAGACAAAATATGTTTGGTAAAAATATGTCGGAGCTGACTAGGAAGGCTCTGAGCACCACATGAAAAACACACACTAATAATATTATTTATTATTGAAATTAATATGGTATGGCATGCATAAGCATAAGAGGCAATGGAATAATTGAAGTAAGATGTGATTTGTGACGCAATGGTCAAGTAAAGAACAGTGAAACAGAGAAGAGAAAAACAGCGATGGTCGTTCTTTGACTTGGTTCCATTCCAACGATTCGATACAGTCCCCAAAAATATCTAATGACACCAGACAGACACATGTAATACATGGTGGACAAATTTCCTGTCTTAAGTACAGGAGACAGACCGACAATCGCCACATCACATGCCTTTAAATATTATGTTTTTAGTTATAAATATAAAAAATCAAATAAAAAGAACAACGACCCGTGCGTAAAAACTAGTTCAAGTAATTTTTAAGACTTTATTTCTTACCATATCAGGATAGCGACGAGACTAAAGAGGAATCAACTTTATTATTTTGTTTTTATTTTCATGTCAAAATCTATTTCATTAACACTATTATATTTAGACCGTTTTTATATTTAGGCCACGACACAAATAAATTTAAGGAGATAGGTGTCGGTTGGTTTCAAAGATGGATGGAGAGATAAAAGTAAAAGATTTCGAGTTAAAATTTGTGAAATTTTTTCTCTTATTTGATAACGTGATAAATAAAAAGTTATTTTAATGAATAAAATTGTTAAATTATAATTTTAATTTAATAATTAAAATCATTATAAAATAAAGGGTTAAATATGTTTTTGTTTTCTTAACTTTCAGTGAATTTAGAATTAGTCCATCTCGAAATTTTGAACCAATTTAGTCATTCATCTTTCGAAATTCGTAGATTTAATACTTTTAATCAAATTTTGTTGACTTTATTTGACATTTCAAACGCGTTTCATAATAATATTTGACTTAACATTAAAGCAAAATTGTGTCAAACCATATAAACAACTCAAATACAAGCCTAAAATGCGTACGAAACATCAAATGTTAATTTCCTATTTAACGTCGACCATACGGTAGTTCAACGTTATTTAAAGTTTATTGGACCTTAGGCCAATGTTAAACGAGAAATGAAGGTAATAGAGAACTATCTATTTATCCAATGCAATGGTGAAAGAATCTTCAAGTGACACCAAGTTGAGGACCATTTTTTTTTTATCAAGAAGAGTATGATAGATGACTATCTCCTGAATATCTACAAGGAGAGCTTGAAGATGAGTTTTTATCATTTAAAGGACATGAGACATAAAGATCATACAACTAAAGAATAATTTATATAATTAAATTTAATTATGTAAATGATTCAGCTTATCCTTCTTTTATTTTATTTTATCTTTTGATATCTTTGAAATTTTTTTATATTTTTGAACATTTTTTGTTATTTTTTGATTTCGTTTAATATTTTATATATATATATATATATATATATATATTTTATATATTTTTTCATTTTTATCTTTTATCTTTTAAGCCTTCTAAATATCAAGTCTACCACAATTGTAAGAACTAGGATTTTTGTAGCGAACCTTCCTTAACTTATCAAAGATTGTAATCTTTGTGGCGTCAATATTATTTGGTTCTTATCAAACAGAGCGTCTTTATAATGAATCTTTCTTGAACTTATCAATCTTGATCGTGGTGTCTTTACTTAATCTTTGATTAGATTGTGACGTCTATATTTATCTATCTTTGACTATGGTGTCTATCATTTTTGTTTACGTTCTTATCAAAGAGAATCTTTCTTTACTTATCAATATACTAGATTGTGATGCATTCTATATTCTATCTATGTCTTGTTCCACATTTTTTATAATTGTAAAATTATAAATTTTGATATATCTAGTCGAAATATTTTGTTATTTTAGAGAAGTTATTCAAATTCGAAAAGATCGTCAATTTTATAAGGATCGTATCAGAAGGTTTGTTGGAAATTAATCCAACGTCAATTCAAATTAAATATTTAAAAAATGACTCCACATATTTTTAACGCCGGGAGTTTACGGATGAAAATCCTTTCTGTGTTAGTGATTTAATACATATCAATTTTATAGTAAAATTTACGTAAATAAATAATCAAATGACTAATCACGAATTAAATTTACCTTATTTAAATGCATAGACAAGAATGATTCTAATAAAAATTCATTAGAATAGTATAAATATATGAATATAGCAATATATGAACTTTTAATTATTGACGTGTTTATTATCAAAGTTGCATCTCGAGAGACTGCAACATCAAAATGTCTGTAAGGTCTAGTTTTCAAAAATGAAATAAGGAGACTACTAAAACACCGTAAAAAAACCTTTTCACAAAAAGTTTTCTGGAAATTGTGTAGGAATCCTTGCAGCCTTTAACAAAAAGATAAGTAAATTAAAGAATAATTATCTCATTATAAATATTAAAAATATTATTCATAATTTTAATTATTAAATCTATAAAATTAGTTACATAACACTAGAAAATTAATTCAGATTGAATTTATCTGAAAGGAAAAGAAAATCAGTTGAATTTATTTAGGTTGGATGTGGTGGTCTGTTATTGACGCTGGTATTGATAAGGTTGTAAACCTCCGCCATTAATACCCAGGAAGAAAATGTTGGCACCAAATCGAACGAGGGAACCACTTTCTCTTTCCCTACCACAACCGTCGTCTCCTCCTCCGGAACCCGTAAACGTCCACCTCCGGCGGCGCCACCTCCTCAGCACCACCGCATTCACCATCTCCTTCAATTTCAATCTCTCATTCGCAACCTCTCTGTTCGTAACAGAGCCGGTGGCCGGTGCCAGCGGCCTCTTCCAAATGCCCCCACCACGCCTCACCAACCGGTAATCCCGTGACCGATTCTCTTGTGATGAAGTGTTAATTTGCGGAGAATAGTAATAAGTAATAAATATGTTATGTTACCCTGTTGGTTGTGGTTTGGGCAGGTATTTTCTGGTGAGAGCTGGTGAGTCTGAGTTCGAGAGCATGGGAATTATCAACACCAACCCCGTGGAGAAGACTTCAGTGGATAATGGCTTATCTGAAAGAGGGAAAAAACAGGCTATAAAAGCAGCTTTTGATTTGAAAGAAATGGGAGCATGTGACAAAGGATGTTGGATCTGGTCTGCTATAACTCAAAGAGCTTACCAGACTGCAGAGATCATTGCTTCTGTTAATGGAGTTACCCGTAGGTTTGTTTGTTTGCTTCTTTTTTTTTTCTCTATTTGATTTTTAAACTATAATCACAACTTTGAAAGCCTCACTATTGTTGCAAAATTCTCTGATTTCAGCTATATAGTTCCAGAATACAGCTTTCTGGATGCCCGTGGATTAGGTGCTTATGAAGGAAAGAAACTGGAATCTGTTTCAGAAGTAGGATTTATCCCTCTAATCTTTTCTTTAAAAACCATTGGATATTTTTTTAGTTAATTTTCATGAGCTATAGTTCGTCACACACCCACACATGGTAACATATGAAATGATAGAGTAAGACCTTGAAATGGTGCAGGTGTATGCGTCAGATGGTATATCTCCAAACATAAAGCCTCCTCCTATTGATGATGGAACTCCGAACGAGAGTGTTGCAGATGTTTTTGTTCGTGTGACACAACTTATGTCGATTCTCGAAACTCAGTACTCAGGTGACACCGTTATTATAGTTTCGCCTGATTCTGATAACTTGACAATTCTTCAGGCTGGTTTGATAGGACTAGACCTACGAAGGTAACTGCATGGTTCCAAGCTTAAGCCATAGTGCCTATAATTTTGGCTTCTTAATTCTAGATATCACTTTTAATTTTTTGAATTTCAGGCACAGGGATTTGTCTTTTTCACCTGGTGAAGTTCGCTTTGTTGATCCCAGTGACATTCCTGCATACAAGCAGCCTGCGTCTGCTGTATATAAATGTTCCAAGAACCCACCAAATTGTAACTAACTATATTCTTTCGGTCAAGGTATAGCAGGAACATAGATACTGATCAGTAGTAGTTCAAGTTGTTCTGATGTTTAATTGAAATAATAAACTTATTATTTAATACAATCTAAAGATGTAGATGAATGTGAGTTCATAAATGTAATGGAAGCCTGAAGATTAAATTGAGTTTCATAAGAGATGATTTAGACCTTGGGGTATCTTGTCGTGTATGATGGATTAGTTATCCCTGATTCTCTTTGTGCTTAAAATATTGCAAGTTGAAGCTCACAACAGTCCTGCAAAGAAAATTTAACCATCAAACCAGGGGCTAATAAGATTAACATGTTAATATATGTTTGTGTAAATATGATTTATTCAGCAAACTATGCAATGACCAGAGAATATATAGGGGAAGAATGTGACTTTGCACCTGTATAGTATCCTGTTGAATGCTTAATGCAGAAAGGAACAGTAAAGGTTTGAACTCCTAAACTTTGTTGAAAGGCAAACTCAAATAGTAATTCCAATACCATAGAACGGTGCCTTGTGATTATAAGATGTCTAAATTTTTTGGACATGTGGTTGAGATTTTTGCCTTTTCTGTGGAAGGGAACAAGTGAAGTTAAGTTTGATACTGTCATGAAGTCAATACTTTGGAATTCAAGCATGGTGGGTGGAGGATTTTAGTGCCACTCAAGTTATTAGTTTGAGATACTGACTGTGACAAGAACATGTAGAGCTGATAAAGATAAATTGTAAGTTTTGGTACAGAACTGAAATTGAACTTGACCAACTAAGAATACAGTTCTGCAATAAAAAATAAAAAACTCTAACACTGGCAACAAAAACTCAATAAAATTAAAGTTATTTTGGACTGAATTTGTTTATTTGAAGTTTAAGTTTTAAAATGAATATCTATAATTGATTTTTGAGATTATTAAATTTTTATTTAAATATTATTTAGAATTATCATTTACAGTGTTTGGTTCAGTAAATAGAATTATTATCGACAAACTTGACAAAAGTTTTTATAAATAAAATTAAAATAGATTAATTTTTATTTTTAAAAATAGTACTTTTTTACTTAAATAATTAGTTTCTCAAATTTGTTAGTCAACTTATGATTTGTACAGGACTGATGCTTACATATATTAATTTAGGTGGACCTCCTTTCAATAGTTTACATTTATTTTGAATTTAAATAAAAAAAAATATGAAAAGAGTACGATAAAAAATAAATAGAAAAAAAAATATTTGAGGTAATAACTGTAATGATATATATATATATATATATATATATATATATATATATATATATATATATATATATATATATATAATATTTTTATCCACTTCTATCTTATACACAATTATTTTAAAATTGAAATAATTTAATGAAATAGATAACTTTACTTTCTTCTACTCTTCACTCTTTTTTTCCCTCCTCTTCGTCTCTTATCCCACCCTGATCCAAACATAGCATTAGTATATGTGTTTTACATGCATATCAATTTGATATTTAAAATTTTCATTTACAAGTATTATATACGTGAATTAACATATGTCATTGGTAGATCAATCTAACATGACTCTTATTCATGAGCTTAACAAAATAAGTTTGGTGTGGTTTACCGCATATCGACAAGTTAAACGGATTAGCTCATATGTAATTTCAAGGATTTGCAGATTTTAAATTCCTTTTTATTCGATCAACTTTTTCTCTAATATAAAAATTGGAACTAAATTCCATATTACTGAAATAGCCATGAAAAAAGTAATCATATTAATATGTTGATCATGACATGTGTTAAATATGCAGAGCGACTAGTGATGAAAATCGAAAACCCTATAATTTTAGAATTGAGAAATTTTGATCGAGTTAAAAGAAGTGAGGGAGAAAGGAGAGCCGAATGGATTGTGTATATTTTTTCCATTCCATTTTTTTACTTGTGTTGGGTTATCATTGGGCTGCATCAAAGTGTACTTTGTTTTCATCACAACCTGGTGAACAAGTCTAGTTCATATGTATCACATTCGATTTTGGTCTTAATAAAAAATTTGGAGTTATTTTAACTCAGTTTCACTGAAACTTGTGATAACTTAGATTGATTTAGAGGCTTTGACCCTCTCTTACAATTCTAAAATTAAGTGAGTAACAATTTTAAACTACCAATATATGGATTTTTTAGTTTAATCAAATCTAACTTACATCACACCAATTAAATTATGATTATTGGTTGACATATATTTATAATCTAAAAATTCTTAAAATCGTGCAGTAGAATATTTGTGTGTGGACAGTGAATTGGTTTGGTAATAAAATTGTGTTTTTAAAATTTTTCCTTTTTAATATCAAAGTTAAATTAAACTCCCTTCCTTTATGTTAATAATCACAATAAAATAAAAAGGGTAGGATAGAAAAAATTGGATAAGGTACTTTGTACTCGTTTGGATCAAAAGACCCTACGTCTAGTTGATAATCTCTCTAGAGAGATATTAACTCAAATATTAAAAATAAATTGCTTACAAGAATGAATAAGAACAATTTATACTTAACGTTATAAGAGATGATAGATACCTCCTTGAAATACACAAGGGATGAACATCTCTTTTGAGTCTCACAAAGGATGAAGACACCTCTCTAAAATCAAACAAGAGATGAAGAAACACTTTTCTTGGATCCACAAGGAATAAACACCTCAGATGAATGACATAAATGATGAACAACTTCTTCTAGCAATAACAACAACACTCAATCACACAAGAACCCACTTTGTGAAAGTCATCGTTCTACCCACATTAGGTTTTAAAAGTTTTTTCATAGAGAACTCTTAAGTACTCAAACTTCTCTAACTTTTGTATATTTTAAAGAGAACAATCGCCTTCATTTATAGAAACTACTTTCGAAATTAGGCTAATAATATGAAAAAGTAAGTTACAACTACTGTTGATAATCGATTATCATAGAGACTTTTCTAGAAAATAATTTTTTAAGTTAATCGATTATCACCTGAGATAATCGATTATTCTAGTGAATTTTGCAAAAATTAAAATTCTCTCAGTAGTCTACTGCTTGAGTTTTGCCTTTTGACTCTTAACTTACTAATTTAACTATTTTAAATAAGATACACAAATTACAAGACTAACAACTAAACTATTAAAATCTAAAGTCTTCAATGTATCTCTTGAATCTAAACATTTTTTAAGTCTTCAACATTGCTCCATGAATCATCATTAAATTTTTCACACTTCTCCATAAGTCGTCATTATCATCAAAACTCTTCATTCAAGCAAGATGTTCATCTCCATCTTTTGTCAACACAATTAAATAATGATAATGATATCTTGAGCCACTTTTTTTGATATATTTTTAACCTATCACTTCAATCATCCTTAGATCATTACATCACAACATTAAAAATAAATGCAATCTCAATCAATGATGTCTTGTTTTTATTATTAATGATTATAGGTGAAGTTTTATGATAGGATAATGATATACCATATAATTTGATATTTTTTTATTATTTATTTTATGTAAATGTTATTTATTTTCTAATAACATTATTTTGTTGAATTTTTAAAAAAATTTATGAATTTTGGTCATAAATTCAATTTTATATGTTCAAACATTGGTTGAAATTGATAATTTAGTTTGAAATTTGACTATGGTTTTTTTAAGTTCAAAGCAAGAGATATTGATTGGTTGATGCATAAAGCATGCACACCGATGAATCACACACAAAAATTGTGATTAGCATTTGTAACTATTTAACTTGTATGATACGTTTTTTTTTCATTGTTTCGTTTTCGTGATCGTTCAGGTGTGCTCAACTCAAACATCTTCATGTTGTTTTGGAAGACCGACAAATGTGGTGTCCGAATAAATCGTAAATTACTTATATATTTATATCATTTATTAATAAAAATAGTAAGTATTATTTAGTTTCTAAACTTTTACCTAATATTAAAATTTATTTTTATCCTAAATTTTAATATATTTTTGTTTTAAAATTTAAAATAAATTGATGTAGTCATTTTAACTCAATAATATTAAATTTATGGTAAAAAATATTTCAGGTTGGCGTATTAAAGTTTAAGATATAGATGAATTTCGATCCGTTTAAATTTAAGGACAAAAATATATTTAATCCATAACGTAATACTAATAAATATGAATAAACGTGAAAGTTTATAAATTTTATTATCATATTAAATAAAAGATCGTAAATGTCTGTTTTCAAAAAGACACAAATATATTTTTGTTGTTAGTACAAATGAGACTAATATTCACAAACAAGAGGAATTGATTATGTCAAAAATTTATTCATTTTTCTTTCAAGAATGCCTTTCAAGATCTTCTTTAATCAATTAATAAAGAGTAAATGAGCTACTTAGTTTATACATGTAAGTAAGCAAAGAGGATAAAGAAAGAGACAATGAATTTTATACTGGTTCGATTCTACACGAATCTACGTCCAATTTTCTTCTAGCAACCTGAGCTAGAATATTTCCACTATATCAAAGAGTTTAACAAGAATTACAAGTTATCCTCAACAATTCTAAACCCTAAGGTATCAAGACCTTAACAACCCTATCAAAAAATAATTCCCAATGCAATGCTACACTCAATTGCATCAAGAACATCATCACCTACATAATGATACATAATTGAAAATCAATAACAAAAGCAAAGGAACAAATACACCTTTAAATCAAGCCAAATTTACATGATCATTCTAAGACAAACAAGAATATCTTTCCACCAATCAATCTTGAACAAATATTGATGAAGAAGATGAAATTGGTTAGTGCTCGGTAAAGAACGCTCCAAGAACTCTCAAATATTTCTTTTCCTCTCTTATATTTTGTGAGAATTCATGTGAATAATTTAGAGAGACGTTGGACTCTTCAAAATTGTTTTCTGCCGCAATTAATTTATTACACCATTTTAATGTAATCGATTAATTCGATACTGAATTCAATACCCATTGAGAAGACTTACATAGTTAATTACATTAGTAACTCTAATTGATTAATATGACAGTTTTATCAGAGTATAGTATTCTTTTAGCGACAAGGATACTTCTGATCAATTTTTTTGTGATTAATACAGTATTAAGACATCTAGCTTGGCTTACATCTCTAAACTCAACACTAAGTTATTGACACTACTATATGTGATTATTCTTCTCTTGGACATCATCAAAACTAGAGTCTTGAAGCTTTGAAGCTCTTCTTCACTTTGTTCCTCTGAATAACTTTTTGTCTCTCAATTAACTTATAATAGTATCATCTTATATACAATTTATGTTTCAAGTCGAAATACATGTCAGTGATTAAGAATGACAAAACAGGTCATTTCGATCTATTTTAACCCAATTTTCCATTAACTCGTTAAAAGACGTATTAATAGACTTTGTGTTAGGAATCCAAGTATGAGTCTAAGTCCCACATTGACCAGAAATGAGAAAGTAGAGCACTATATAAGAATAAAGACCCATAAACCCATTGCCTTAAGGTTTTGGGTTGAGAGTGGTGTCAGTGTC
>Ga0214543_1010537_pt1 | contig 13621 bp, 4 predicted proteins | sample CNSS2metaG_FD_160094 | JGI IMG/M metagenome (GOLD analysis project Ga0214543, IMG submission 160094) | Root nodule microbial communities from cowpea collected in UCLA plant growth center, Los Angeles, California, USA - CNSS2 | ecosystem: Host-associated > Plants > Roots > Nodule | place: USA...
ATATATTGTATTATAAATATCTTGTGCAGGCGCAGTCGTTCACTATGATGATGCACGCGGAAACCTCTATGTGTCTTTGGCTCTCCCCAGATAAATACTAATTCTCATACTTGTCACTCCTAATCATTCATCATATTTACCACATATATAAATATATATATATATATATATATATATATATATATTTACCTTATTGCAAAGACAAACACCACTTTAGTTCTCTTTTGGCAGCAAACATAGACATTGCAGAGTCTGGCAACCAGCTACCATGATTTGGATAGCAATTATTTTGCTTTCTCTTGCTTATCTATGGCTGTGGAGAAGGAATAGCAAGGCAAAGAAATTACCACCTGGTCCAAGAGGGTTACCGATTTTGGGTAGCCTTCACAAGTTGGGATCAAATCCTCACCGTGATCTGCATCAACTAGCCAAAGAATATGGATCTGTGATGTACTTGAAGTTAGGTGTTGTGCCCACAGTTGTTGTTTCTTCACCCCAAGCTGCTGAACTCTTCCTCAAGACGCATGACCTCGTCTTTGCTAGTAGACCCCCGCATGAAGCTGCGAGATACATCTCTTGGGACCAGAGAAACTTAAGCTTTGCAGAATATGGCTCTTACTGGCGCAACATGCGGAAGATGTGCACGTTGGAATTGCTAAGCCAAACCAAGATTAACTCCTCCAGAAGCATGAGGAAAGAGGAGCTTGACCTATTGATCGAGGGTCTGAGAGAGGCAGCGAATGATGGAGCTGCTGTTAATCTCAGCGCCAAAGTTTCAACACTCAGCGCAGACATGGCTTGTAGAATGGTCTTAGGGAAGAAGTACATGGACCGGGACTTGGACGAGAAAGGGTTCAAGGGTGTGATGCAAGAGGGAATGCATTTATCAGCAACTCCTAACATGGGAGATTACATCCCTTACATCGGTGCACTTGACCTACAAGGCTTAAACAAGCGCATGAAAGCAGTTGCCAAGATCTTCGATGACTTCTTTGAGAAAATCATTGATGAGCACGTGCAATCACCGAAGGGAGAAGACAAGACAAAGGATTTTGTTGATGTCATGTTGGGATTCGTGGGTACCGAAGAATCCGAATACCGCATTGAGAGGCCCAACATCAAAGCCATAATGTTGGTAAGACATATAAGGCTTATACATATTTAGAATTATGTCCACATATATTGTCGGCGCTATTTGTTTGACACTTTGTTGTTGGCACAGGATATGTTGGCTGGATCGATGGATACTTCTGCTACAGCAATAGAGTGGACACTTTCGGAGCTGCTAAAGAATCCAAGGGTGATGAAGAAACTTCAAACGGAATTGGAAAGCGTGGTGGGTATGGAGAGGAAGGTGGAAGAATCAGACTTAGAGAAATTAGAGTATTTGGATATGGTTATAAAAGAAAGTCTGAGACTTCATCCAGTGGCACCTTTGCTGATACCACACCAGTCCATAGAAGATTGCATGGTTGGAGATTATTTTATTCCTAAAAAATCAAGGGTGATAGTGAATGCATGGGCTATTATGAGAGACCCAAGTGCCTGGGATGATGCAGAAAAGTTCTGGCCAGAGAGATTTGAAGGAAGGAACATAGATGTTCGAGGGCGTGAGTTTGAGCTGATACCATTCGGGTCGGGCAGAAGAGGATGTCCAGGAATACAGTTGGGTCTAACTGTTGTTCGTCAAACAGTGGCACAAGTTGTTCATTGTTTTGATTGGAAGCTTCCAAATAACATGTTACCATCTGAGTTGGACATGGCAGATGAGTTCGGCCTCACAATGCCCAGAGCTAATCCTCTGCATGCCATTCCTACTTACAGGCTTTCCAGTGAAAGGGACTATTGAAATCAATTCCATAGTATGAATTTTATGCATAATTACGTCAACTATACGATAAGAGAATATTGAGTAGTAACATTTATAATTTCTCCTGCAAAATATCATAGAAATATATACAAGAGTATCGATCATAGATAAATAAATGTCATAGTCATGTTTGTATATATAAATGATTATGTTCGGTTCATATATAATTATTTGTGGGGTTTGACAGCCAATTATGTATGTAAAAAATTTAAATTAGTGAAGTTTACTATGCGGGTTTATTTTAAGTGGAGAGGGTGTTATATATCAACTGATTGTATAGTTTTTTGAAAGAAAAAACTCATTGGAATATTTATTGGGCTCTCTTATTAAAATGTTGATTCCTACTTCATTCACTATTACATTGGACTAAAATTTTGACAGCATCTTATGATTCTCTTTCTTGTTCATCGGATGTTTGTGATCAGATCAATGAGTTTTGTTTCTTTCCTATATTTTAGGTTTTTTTTTTTTATTTATTCTTAAAATTTGAAAGCGTTGTTGCTTTGTATTCGGTGGTGGTTGTACTTATCTCTTTATGTTATTTTATATAATTTATTGTATTCATTTTTTGATTTTAGTGGTGGAGTGACTTTCTTGTTCTGTGAGTTTCTATTTTTGTTACATACTCGTGTTATTTGGTGTTACATTGTTCTCTCACATATTCTATTAAGCTATATATTATAATCAATTATATAACTTTTTATGGATTATACTAATACTATACATAAGATGATGGTTATTTTCATATTTTTCTTCCAACTATAGCATGATCACTCACATTTAAGAAATTTTTTCAACCATTCAATTTTTCTTTTTGTATAATATGCAATTATTAAAACATGTGCGTGCTTCTTTATATTACATATTTCCAAGACAAAGTATAGTTTTTTGTTATAATTATGAATAGATAATGTATTTCCTTCTTGAAGCACGTATTCCAATAACACAAGCAAGTCTGGTTATTAGATCATTCGTTGAGTGTATTTAATTTCATCAACTTTAATACCACTAAAAATGGCATAAACTTAGTTGATCTATGATAGAAGGGAGTTTGTGCATCACTGAGTATAATTCAATATGCAGTAAAAGATTATGCTTCACCACAAATCATGTCTTCCAATCAATTATCCATGGCGGAATTATCAAACTCTTTAATATGAGAGACACTTGGCAAATCTAATATTCATCATGGCATGTCAAAGTTATATATATATATATATATATATATATATATATATATATATATATAAAGTTATCACACAGAGAATGTTTTTTAATTTTGGTAGTATTGAAAATTCTCTTGTTCAAATAATTCAAGTTGGACAAATAAACTTACTCTATCAGTACTACTACTAGTATTATGTTGCACACATTGTATATATTCTTCTACTAATCGATTATGAATTTACATAATATTCTTGACCCATATTTACATTTTGCAAAGTTCGAGAACAATAACACAGAAAAAAATTGAGATGAAGGAACAACATCGACTATAGAACTTACTATTAGTATAAGAATTTCACAAAGTTAGGATTTTTCACTCAATTTGAATAAGTCACTAAGAAAACTATACTTGGATATCATTAAGTCATGATTTATTCATATAGGCTAATATCATACTTCTAACCTAAAATCTTACATCAATGAATTTATGAGCCTCTTCTTTATATATATGTTGTTAACTTTCCTAGTCTATATATACTTAATGTGGGACTTAAGTTCACAATTGATTTTTTACTTTCAATCTTTTGTTCTTACCTTTATATTGGTTACAATAAAAGAGATGGAGATGACCGAAATAATTATTTATCATTAGGTAATTATTTTTATCGAGGCGAGATGAATGCAATTTAAAAAATTATTGATAGAAAATGATAAATTATGAATTATATATTTACAAAATTATAAAATATGTTATTATAAAATGTAAATTACATACCATGTTGTTAATTTATATAGAATTATAAATTTATAACTTTATAATGAAATCTATAATTATATAATAAATTTTAAAAATTTAAGACTTTTACAATTAATTTGCAATAAATTTCTTTTATAAAGCAAAATTATAATATATTTTACAAAATTACAAAAACTAATAACAAAATAATTCATATAACAATATAAATAATTACAAAAAACTATTTAATTTTTGTATCATTTTTCCACATCCCAGTTGATGGGCCATCGAACCTGTGTCCCTGTGGGTAAAGTGAGTGTGTGCTATCTACTCATTCACTCCCCTACCTGTTCTTCGGGTTAGTTCCCCCGTTGATTTGGTTCCATGTCAAGTCTCTCTTTATACTCTTCTCCTTCCTTTGGAAGTTACGGAACACCTACCCAACCACGCGCCGCCCCAATTCCCTCAATTTCATGCGGCGGCCCGAGGCCCAGGAAGAAGCAACCGAACCCCAATGCTGAAGCTCAAGAGCTGGTTCGTGTGCTCACGCGCAGGATAAGCGACAAAGAGCCTATCCTCAAGACTCTGAATAAGTATGTGAAGCAGGTCAGAACCGAACACTGCTTTTTGCTCTTTGAAGAACTCGGCAAAGAAGGCAACTGGCTCCAATGTATTGAGGTCCCTTCCCCTTCTCTCTCTATGTCTGCTGCTGAAAGATTTTTGGTTTTCATTATTGTTACTTTCTCTCATTAACAACATAATGATAACAATAATTGTGTTTAATTAATGATATTAAGGTCTTAAGTTGGAGTAGAGCCTGTGTTCTTGTCCCAATTCTTTTTATTGTGCAAAATTTTGGACAAATGTGACCACAATTGCTGCTGTAGTGACTCCAAAAACCTTGATATAGCCCTTGAAACTATGACCAGGCAATAGTATTATGATCATGAGGGTAATATGATCTAAATTGTGAGAGATACAAGAACAAAGTGTGGGAATGTAAACAGGGAACAGAGACGGATACACACAAGTCATTATTTTAATATGAAGAGATTATCCATAAGTAGGAGAAAGAAAAATAAGGAGAAATTATGAATTTTTTTATTACGCAAGTTAACTTTTTTTTTTTAGAAATGTTTATAAGAAAGTTTCTCGGAACATATTTATAGGAAATAGAATATAATAGAAGTCATCATTAGTAATATGCATTAGCTGAAATAAGGAACATGAATGGTGAATTCTGTAGAGTTTAGTTGTGAATTATGTTTGGGGTTCAGGTTTTCAGATGGATGCAAAAACAGCGATGGTATATTGCTGATAATGGGATATACTCAAAACTGATATCAGTTATGGGAAAAAGAGGGCAAACCAGAATGGCTATGTGGCTTTTCTCAGAGATGCGGAATACTGGATGTCGTCCTGACACTTCTGTGTACAATGCACTAATCACGGCCCATCTTCATTCGCGGGACAAAACAAAGGCTTTGTCCAAAGCCATTGGCTACTTTCAGAAGATGAAGGGAATTGAGCGGTGTAAGCCAAACGTTGTTACATACAATATTCTTTTGAGAGCTTTTGCTCAGGCTCGTAACCTCGAGCAGGTCAATTCTTTGTTTAAGGATCTTGATGAGAGTACTATTTCACCGGATGTTTACACTTTTAATGGTGTGATGGATGCTTATGGTAAAAATGGGATGATCCGGGAAATGGAAGCAATACTTGCTCAGATGAGAAGCAGTAAATGTAAACCTGACTTGATCACCTTTAACTTGCTCATTGATTCCTATGGGAAGAAGCAGGAGTTTGGCAAGATGGAGCAGGTATTCAAGAGTTTGTTGCATTCCAAGGAGAAACCAACACTGTCCACCTTCAATTCAATGATTTTGAACTATGGGAAGGCACGACTCAGGAATAAAGCAGAAGAGGTTTTCGAGAAGATGATTGACATGGGTTACACCCCAAGCTCTGTTACCCATGAGAGTCTCATCTATATGTATGGCCTCTGTGGTTATGTTTCCAGAGCTGTACAATTGTTCGATGAGCTGGTGGAGTCAAAAGTTCAAATAAAAGTTTCAACCTTAAATACTATGCTTGATGTTTACTGCTTAAATGGTTTACCTCAGGAAGCACATTCATTGTTTGAGAGGGCAAAAAGTGTAAAAATATATCCAGATTCATCATCATATAAACTTCTTTATAAGGCTTATACTAAAGCAAAACAGAAGGAGCTTCTAGATGAATTGCTGAAGCATATGGATAAAGATGGTATAATCCCTAACAAGAGGTTTTTCTTGAATGCTTTGGGTTCTGTTGCATCTGTACCCGCAAATTCAGAATCTGCTAATGCTGCAACTGATTCAAACACAGCAAATTCAGAATATGCTAATGCTGCAACTGATTCAAACAAAGTAAATTCAGAGTCTTTTATTACCAACTCTGGTTCAAACACATCAAATTCAGAATCTGCTAATGCCGCTACTGATTCCGACAAATCAAATTCAAAGTCTACTAATGCCAGTACTGATTCAAACAACCCCCAAGATTTTGCAAAGTTGGCAGCCCACGTAAAGAACTTTTTAGCTCATAGGTGACTTGCATACAATCAGCTCTATTCACTTAAAAGATGGTATGCTATATCAATTTGCCATCACTTTTCAGGCATTCAATTTTATATCTTATTGATTGTCCCGAGGAACATATTTTCCCTTGGTCATCGTATGACATCACTTTCCTTGTTTACTTTATGTAATGATGTTATTTACTTGAATTTAACTAATTCATCTTATGAGATGCTACTTCTCTGTTACTGTACTGACTTTCAAAGTTCAAACACAGATTTATTTTTTATTTTCAAATGATAAGCTCTAACAACTTTTCTTTTATTATTTATGGTAATTCAAGATAATACCTTTAATAAAATGAAAACCCAGGACAACTTTGCACACTTTAAAATACGGGTTAAATTGATATTTGGTGCCAAAAATTAATATTTTTAGGATAAAAGAAACACAAACAGAAGAGATGATATCTGTTCATTTTCCTTATATGTGTTAATGTTTCATTACTAGTCTATGCATAATAATTATTTCCTTTAATTGGTTATCTTGTAAAGAAATTTATGAAACAACATAATGTAATATTTTTTGTTCACTTGTTTTTGATCACCATAAGTTGTTTCTGTTCCCCTAAACATGTTTATTTGTCTTGTTTGATAGTTGCAAGAGTCAGTTGCAAATGAAGCACTAAACTCATTTTAATGAAGTTTAACCAAAAGAAATATAGACACAGAATATCCTCTTGTCTTGGCTTAACGAGCTGTATATTCTATACTCAGTTGTTTCTTGTCTAAAATTACAACTGGTGAAGATGCAGTACAAGATGACAATGACTGTCAAAATTATGCTTCTTTTGTAATGTATTTTAAATTTATAACTGGAAATTTCTTTTTTATCTAGTGTTTGAAAGAATTTGTTGGGGTGCTTAATCTTCTGACTTTCTGGTTCAGTGACGTGTAAGGAAGTACAAAGAGAAATTCTCAATTGATTGTTACTGACATGCTGGGGCAGAGCAATAAGGGAGAGGCACTTGTGAAGAAAGGAGATAACATGGGTTTTAGTTGTATGAAAAGGAAAAGAGGGGTATCAAAAAGGTCAATGAAGGAAGTTGCTAAGATTTCATAGTTATGTGAATTATTTGATCTTTTAGCCAAGCCAAGTTACGTTATGTGATTTCTATTTCCAACCTCAAATAATAAAACTTTGGTTAGTGGTGGTAGTTGACCACAACTATTTACATAGTACCACACCACACATCTTTCAAACAATGTAACTGTATTCAAAAACAACTGACCATATGACTGGGTTCATTTTTGTTAATAGGTATGAATTTATTCATCCACATAGCCCTTTCCTTGGTGGCACTACAGTCTATGAAGAATGCATCAGACTTGACAGCTGTGAAAGCTAACTTACAACAAATCTCAAAAGAACTGGATTGCTGGTGGAAAACAGTGAGTAAATCTGTAACTAAACAAAATGAGTTTAATGTTATTTTATATTCATGTACAATGATCGTTCTGATGTGATTTGAAATCATGAAGAAAAATTGACTTGTCATTTTCTGCACTGCACTGAAAACAACAAAGTAATGAAACTATTTGCTGAAAACTTCTGTTTGTTTGTTTTTGCACTTAGAGTATATGAATGACTGGACATTTTAATGTCCCATTGTCTTGAATGTTTACTTAAATTACATTCTCTATCTTGATATATTCTTTCACATTAGAAGGAGGTGTGAGTTTTTTAAATTACAGAGGAGGACAAGTAGTGTATATATATTTCCAGAAAAGAAAATGTAAATTATCCTAAAATAACCCTACAAAATATTAGACGAACTCAATAGAAAAATAAATGGTTTAAACAAGTTCATATATCTAATATATAATGGATTTTTGCTTCAAATATTTAATTTTTTTTTAATTTTATTCTATTAAGTTTAAATATGTCTCATATAATATATTATTAAAAAGTGATACAAATTAAATTAATTTTATTATATGTACAGATAATAAAATATAAACTGACAAATCAAACTCAATTTTTTTTTTTAAATTAAATCAGATAAAAGTGAATAATAAAAAATAAATAAAATAAGTATTATTTTTAAAGACTTAAATAAAAATTTTATAATTTATGAAATATTTAATTTAGAAAAACAATTTATTGGTTACTCAAATAAAAATAATTATGTTCGACAGATTAATTTAAGCCTAGAAAATTTATTAACTCTAGGACCTGAATTTTGGTAAAAAAAATTTCATCCCACCAGAAAAATTGGTTGTAATTCTATCCCGAGCAAACTAAACTGCTATCAAGTTTTCCTTTTTCATAAAAAGGCAAAAAAAGACGAAATTTTTTGAAAATAATATTATATATCCATTAAAATCTTAAATATATATATACACTGAATTTAAGAAATCTTCTTAGAACTTACTTAATTGACTCATATTTTGTGGATTCATCCATTTTATCGTTGACATTTTTTATTCGTCCATCTAGTCTCCTTTCTAAACGTACCAATATGTAGACACACACAAAAGTCATTAACCAAAATGCCATAATGCCCTATGAATATACAATGAATACATAATTAATTAACTTGTAGCAACACACAAATATATACTAAATGAATTAGACCTAAACCAAATTCAAGAATACTTAAACATTAGACATGTGAAAATAAATTTTAATTCACAAGAGAATATCTCATTAACAACCAATTTAAATAATCAAGATTGTTAGTCATTGACTCATTTTAATATCAATTTACAAAATAAAAAATTATTTATTACTAAAATAGTTATTATTATGAATAAAAAATTATAATTGATCTCTAAATTGATTTCTAAAATTTAGCTACCGAAGAAAATTAATCACTAAATATTAGCTATCAATGTTTTTGCTATCAAAATTGGTTTCTAAATTAGTTTGTTTTAGCTACCAAAGGAAATTGGTCACTAAACATTAGCTATCAAAATTTTTACTACCAAAAGAATTTGTTTCTAAATTAGTCTCTAATTAATCGGTAGTCAGACATCAATTATAATTTTTTATTCATAATGATAATTATTTTAGTAATAATAAGTTTTTATTTTGTAAATTGGTATCTAAATGTGTCATTATAATGAATAACGATAACTTTTGATCCTAAAATTGATTGTTAATAAAATATTTTTTGCAATGTCATTAATCATCTTAGTTTATTATAAATTCGACTTAAGTTGAATTAAAAGGAAATTTATTTTTTAAATGTAGGTCAAATTGAATTTGACTAGCTTAATCTATATCTTAAACAAGTTGAAATAAAAATAAAGGTTAATTGACTCTTACCTACCATAATTATATATTAACTTTTTTACCATTTTTAATAAATTTTTATTACAATTATTTATTATTTCTAACATGTAGATTGACAATTTAATCATTTTAAATATTATAATGTTATTTAATAATATTTGAATAATTTAAATATTTAATTTATTTATTTGTTAAGTTATATAACTTAACATTTTAAATTTAATTACTATTTCTATGATAATATTTTGGTATGATAATATTTTGGTAAGATAAATCAACAGTGTAACACTATAAAATAATAACTTAATAAATATATAAAATAATTTAAAATTGTACTGGACTAGAGGAAGTCGGTTTAGGGTTGAGAGAAAGAGTGGGTGTTGTCTCGGTAAGGTGCCGAGTTGGGATACTGTTTTAGAGGAAGTCGGAGTCAAACCGAGGGAAGGAGGGGTGACATTTTGGTATGCTGTCTCAGTATGATGACGAGGGAGAATACTTGGATTAGTTTTATATTTACCGATATTTTTGGGGGTTAGGAGGGGTAGTTATTATATCCTTAAATATTTTGGGAGTAGAAGATAATTTTGTTTCGGAGAGATATTGTTATTTTTAAGAGATATTTTAGAATTAGATAAGGGGTTTTTATTTCAGTTATTTGGTGAATCTTTGGGATCAATATTTTGTAACTAATTATGATATAAATAAGAGAATTACTCCCATGGTCAAGGGACAGAGTTTTTTTTTTTTTGGCCTAAGCAAGTCATAAAAACTTTCTTTTTGTTTTGGTGAGAAATTATGCCGTATTTTTCTGAACCAGAACAAAAATAACAAAACATTCTTAAACAAGTTAATTCAACATTCTTAAACAAGTTAATTCATCAAGATGTTATTAGATCAAATGGAGTTATAAGATTTTTGACCTACCAAAAATAAAGATATATATTTTTAACTCAATCCACACGTCATTGACTCACTTTTACGTCTGTTTTACCATGAATCATATTTATTTTTGATGAAAATAACACGAAAGAAAAAAAAAACAAAAAGCATGCGACGAAAACAGACGTGTGTGTTTAAAAGTTAATTAAGATTAGGACGATGAGATTACGTTTGATGGGAATCTTGTAATGTTCTAATCCAAAGTAGCTGTCATGAGGAGAAATGAGGTTTGGATTTGGTGGCAAGAGGAGCAGCTACCCAATATTACACCATAACCATTCTAACAAATCGTGAACTCTGATTCATCGTTGCATCGGTGATCTTATCCGTTTCGACAAAAACAACGAAGGAATCACACCATTATTATTATATACTATCAAACTTGTCATAGTCGCAAACCTCTAAATCTTCATGTCTCTTTCGCCTTCACCAATCACTTTCATTCTACGTATTCAACTCCTTTTTTCTTCATTTTCTGATATTTTTGGGTGCATCACCAATTTTTATCGATATTTTAAAAGGGACTTGCCCTAACATATGATGGAAAGATTGTTCTATTTTAATGTTATTTCAATTTATGAATAATTGATGTTAGTGTTTTGGTTAGACATCCTATTAGCACCTTGTGATGTTAACAATCCATTTTTTTCTTAATAAATTATTATGAACAAGTGTTGTAACACTCTGTTTATCCTTTTTATTACTCCTCTATCTACATATTATATATTTTCTTTATTCTCCAGTTAAGTAGACCTTTTACCTAATTCACTTACCATTTTTATTTAAACGTTTTGGAGTTTAGATTTGTTGGACTTAAAAAAACCTTTATTTCTTAATTAATAAATTCTCCAGAAATGAAAGCAAGATTTTTAAACAGTGAAAAAAAAGAAGAAGAAAGAATATATAATAAAAATTGAATTATTTAATTTAAGAGGAAAAAAAAATAATAAATTATAACTTTTTTTCGAGTATAAGGTCGAACGTTCACTTAAACAATTTTCAAGTTCTCCAAATCTGTTGTTTTGCTTTCGATATAGTGTTTTTGTTTGTCAAAAGATCGGTAGTTAATTGTTAAAAAGGTGTTCCAATGCTAAGTCAATGGATGATCGATCAACAAAAATAATAAATGTTGTAATTAATGCAAGATAAAAGTTTCAACAATGTTTTTGACCTATATTTATGCCTTTTCTCATGGGTTTGTGATTAGGATCAATCTAATCACTATCAATCCTCCTTAATCATGATTAATGACATGTTTATGTTAATTAAGTAACTAAATGACTTTTGGATGTGTTGTTCGGTGGACCGATAAGCTCAACACCATAATTTGTATAAAGGACCAAGATGGAGTCTTATGGACAGTCCAACTGACATCAATTGGGAAGGCCTACATGACATGGGTGAACGCACTTATTTAAAGGAACGATACAGAAAAAATTAGCATGTTGTGTCGAGGGCGTTCTAGTATGACGAAGTTGTGCAACCCAAAATTAGTTAAAGGTGTGCTTAAGCAAATGTTGCAAATGTTTCAATGACATCTTTGGAAACCTTCTTTGAAGTAGTCTTATCGGTTGACACCTATTGGCTTAACCGACCGACTCATGCAGTATAATAACTAATTTAATTAATATGATCACACACACACAACCAGTCTGGGTCAACCCGTCTTGACCGTCGACTCGAAACAACATATCTCATTTGTGGGTCGGGGCCGGACTGTCGTTCGTCGGCACAACCATCTCAACTGTGGGCCCAGGTTAGTCCTTTTTGGCATGGGCCAGCCCATCTCGATAGTTTGTTCGGCCCGGCCAGCGGCCAACTCAACACGTCTCAGATGTCGACACAAGCCTGCCCGTCTTAGTCGTCAGCCAAGGCCGGTCCGTCTCATTTATAGGTCTAGACTGGTCTGTTTAGTCGACACCCTGACGGAGTCTTTCTCGACTGTCTATCCAAATTGTTCTTGTTCGTCTCAGTAATTGGTCCAGATGGCCCATTTCAACTTTTGGTTTAGGCCAGCCTATCTTAATTTTTTGTCCAGCCTGGACCAGTTGTCTAGTTTCAGTTCGGGTCGTTCCAAAACGACTTGACTACATCTTTCACTTAGACTCAAAATATTATTTTTAAAAATTAGTTTAAATGTTTTAGTGGACGAAACCTACTTTAATCCTAATTCTAACCCACTTTAAGAAAGTTTTGAGAATTAGAATTTTATTTATTTTTTCTCTTCATTTGGACCCCTTACAAGAAGACTTAGTAAAAAGTGACCCAGGGCTAATCCATCCATGATCATGGGCCAAATTGACGGTTCTAAATGAAAGCATTACGTGATTACGTTATGGGCAAACAAAGTAAAGGACCCTTTTCAAAGATTGCAACAAACCTTGAACTGGGAACACACGACCATGCCTACAAAACATATTTGATCCTTTCGATGTGGGGACCGCCCAAGATTCCTCTCCAATTCACCACCACGTATTCTCCATCCCAGGAACTGATATTTTGCAATTAAAAAAAGTCACTAATAATTAATATTTTCAAACATTTTTTTTTAAATTTTAATATAATCTTTATCTTTAAAGTTATACAAAAATTAAAATTTATTTGTTTTAATTTTGTGTCTTAAATTAAAAAAAAACATAATTATTTTAATCAGATTAAATAATTGTTTTTATGAATTTAACTGACATTTAAACTCTTTAGTATGCTTCGGTATAATTAACACATAAAAGAAAAAAAGTTGACGGTTAAAAAATTAATATTCATTTAAATTTTAAATTTAAAAATGAAAATATATAAAATTTGAGATGAGAATAAATTTTAATTTTTCCCCCAAATTTAAGACTAAATATATATTTAAATTTCTTTGAAAATTTGAACTTCAAATATATATTAGGTTTAATTAATCGTAAGGTACCCAGTTTGGTACCAGAGTGTCAAATTGGTACCCGCTTTTAAAAAAGTGTCAATTGCATCCCAACTTTTGAAAATTGCTTCAATTAGGTCCCTTTCAGACAGAGTTGACTAACGCCGTTAGTCAACGTGCCACGTGTCAAT
>Ga0214543_1010538_pt1 | contig 13620 bp, 5 predicted proteins | sample CNSS2metaG_FD_160094 | JGI IMG/M metagenome (GOLD analysis project Ga0214543, IMG submission 160094) | Root nodule microbial communities from cowpea collected in UCLA plant growth center, Los Angeles, California, USA - CNSS2 | ecosystem: Host-associated > Plants > Roots > Nodule | place: USA...
AAAAAATAAAAAAAAATATATATATATATATATATATATATATATATATTTTTATATATTTATTATGGCGGGGATATATTCATCACCATCCTCATCCCCATACCTAATTGAAAAAATCGGGGATTCTCCATACCCATACCCATACCTAGTCAATGCAGAGATTCTCCGTCAAAACGGGAACGGGTTCGGACAATACCCACGGAGACGGGTTTATTTGCCATCTTTATTACCAAGCAGAGCCGGAAACTGGAAAATCCTTAATGCTTACGTACGCTTTTAAAAACAACTCACTATATTTTTAAAATCGTTAATTTAAAAAAAAATAAAAATAAGACAAATTGTTGACTATATTTAAAATTAAATCAAATCATTAACATATTAAGCAATGACATTGTCTCTTGGTGTTTACCTTATATTTTTTTAATATATAGAAAATAATAATTTATTTTAATTTTAGTATATTTTGTATATGTGGTATTTTAAAAAATTTCTATTTTGGCACTTAAAATATTTATTGAAGATATATGCTATTGATATTAAGTTTATTTTCATATATTGTTCCCAGATAAATTTGAGATTATGTGTTTTTTGTTATTTAAAATATCATAAATATGTTTTATAGGTAAAAAATATTTGTATAAAAAGAGGCATAATTATATAAAAATATTATTCTCATAACCACATTTCTAAAATGTATTGTGTATATAAATGTTATTCCAATTATTAGGAATATGTTTGGTTGGTAGAGTAGTTTAAAAAATATAAAATTTATTTAACTAAAAATCATAAGACAAGGGAATTGTAAAAATAATGGAGTAGAGAAATTATTATTTTATAAAATAGTTCTCACTCTTACTTTATCTTTAAAAACTTGTTCAGGATAATTAGAAGTACAACCAAATTATTTAAAATATTGAGAGTCATTGAGGGATTAAGAGTAAATAGAAATATGTCTTGTTCAATCGATCAAAAGACAAGTTTATGAAATGAAGGATTAAAACTTATAATATTTTACATGAATGGTGTAAGTAAAAGACATCATAAGACACACATGTAACTCATTAAAAACGTCTGTAACTCGTTAGAAATCAATTATTTACTTCTGGTTAGGCAATCAAGGCAAGTTATTTATCCCTTTTAGAACGTCAAATAAAAGAAGTTGGTTGAAACAAAGGATTGAAGCAAATCAAGAAGAGAACAAAACAACCATTATAAAGGCTTAATGAATATTAACCGCTCAAGATATATGAACTCCAAAATCGTTAAGTGTAATTTTTAGACAGTTATATGGAGATTTGGTATGTAACTTGTTTAGATTTCAAATTAAAAATCCTGTAACTATCATAATGGACTAGAAAATATAAATAAGTTTATTTTATATTTTAAAAAATTACAAATAATGAAACAATACATAATTTTTTAGAAACACCGAGAAAACATAAAATAATTAATTCAATATTAGTTGTTGCAATTTGGTTCTTTCGCTCTATTGATTTATGTTACAATTTCTTTTATTTTTCTTGATAATTTATTTCCTTACAATTTACTATGATGTTCTTTCCCATTCATTACAACTCATATAATTTTTCATTTTTCTATTTTATCATTTGTACATTACACTTTATCCATTGTTAGTATATTCTCATCTTCATTGTTACCAAAAAAAAAATCCAAAAAGAAACAAAAATACAACTTCTTCTGTTATGCATGAAATTCTCATTGAAGTCCCGGTAAGAAGGAGTTCAAATTTATTAAATGCGTAAGTGAGATTAGTTCACGAAATTAATGATTTTTACATTAATTATATTGAAAACAAGTGTTTACTAGCTCTATACAAAAATATCAAAGTTGATTTAATTTAAAAAAACATCAATCAAAACTAAATCCTAGATAAACAATAGAATGAAATATGTGAATGTGATATTCTTAAAGTAATTAAAAGATAAAACTTTACAATAATGCTTTAAAACAAAAATCTTCCATTGGAAAATTGCTACTCTGTAAGGAAAATAAGTAAATGAGCTCTTCCAATGGATAGCGTTTTCTTCATTTATTTATTGGGCATTCCAATTTTCACGACCGTGATGTTATTTAATGTTATTCCCCGAGAGTTCGGGCTCCGGTACTCATTCAAGCCCAATCATAGTTTTTGGTCCATTTTCGAGCCCAAAATGTAAGTTGAAGAATCTTAAGGCCTTTTTAGCGTCATTATCTTCTGTGTTTATTTTCAAAGAAAACAAAAAAGTATTGGAAGAACGTTTAGTGGATAATATTTTTTATAGAAAGGAACAAAGTACATTTTAGTTGATGATTTTCCAAAGAATCGAAAATGAAAATTACTTTTTCCGCTATTTCGTTTAAGATATAGTGTCTTTAGTTTTAATCAAATAAATAAATTTTGATTTTACTTATTTTAAACTTTCTTTGTTTTTATCATCTAAATTTAAAAGTTATTCCTTTTGATCTCTGGTGTCACGTGATAATAATAAATTACTTATTTTTTTAACAAAAGTAATACATGGTAATTTTAATTGATGAGTGATATAACATAGGTATGTGTTGCTTAAAAAAAATTCTTAAAATGTGTAAAATAAATATTATTCATCTATCTTGAAACGGATGATAAAGATTAACATAGAGACTTAAAATTTTGGATGGTTGAAAATCAAATTCAAATTAATTTGTCAGCTTTTCTAGATAACAATTATCAATTAAATTGCTGATACAAAAAATGAATTACCAATTAAACTTTTCGATGGAAGCGTCAAACTTAACTTTTCCTTATTTTTTCTCACGGCTTGGGATAAAAGTTTTAATAAACACTTTGAGAATAAGAAATAAACCGAGACGATAATTTAAAATACACCAATTTGGTCAGAAGAGTGTTAACATGGAAGCAGCGAGTATTTCCAAATACATTATTGAAAATAATCAACACAATGCTGAGTTAACTGGAAATCAGAACATTCTGCATTTGATAAAATCAGAAGTTCAGAAATTCTACAAAACTTGATTTATAAACAATTTAAGTATAAATTACTGGTAAAGTAAGATGCAGTGCCTTTATGTAAAATTAATAACTGAGAGGTGTAGCATATCGTTTCATAGTTTAACGGAGCATGAAGCATATCAATATCAGATAATCACAGACAAAAGGGTGAAGGAAAAATTACATTCAGGATCCATTAATTAAAGAACCTTCTGTCAGTGTAAAATCTAAAGGAATAAATAGAAGTATCAATTTGACCTCATTTTGGTACAGGGACAAAGATATCAACATCCGTTAAAAAGTTCAGTTGAACTCAGCAACCAAAAACATCTTACAGTTTAAGCCTACCTCGGTAACTAAAGTGCAACAATCTGGTGCTCAAACACTAGCCCGATCTTTACCCTCTGCTGCAGCCTCTAATGGCTGGAGAGCTTTGAGAGGATTCATAATCACACCATCAATGAGTCCATAATCCTTGGCTTCTTTTGCACTCATAAAAAAGTCACGGTCTGTATCCTGGTTAATCTTCTCCAAACTTTGGCCAGTGTGATAGGAGAGATATCCATTCAGATTTGCCTTGTGATGCAGCATTTCATTAGCCTGAGAATTTTAAATCATAATCAGTTATGTCCAACAAGATAATGTAGGAGAACTATGAATATATGATCTGTACAAAATAGCAACAAATAAGTAAACCCTACAGTTTCCTTTGGTAGTGTCATACACAGGGTCACTTATTGCAACAGTTTGGTTCAATCGAATCTAAAGAAATGCTAGATAATTCCAAATATATAATAGTAGGGAATGGGATATAAAAAGCAGGTTAGTATAGGGAAGAAATCATAGTATCAAGGGTATGGAATATAATGTATGAATAGAGAAATTACTAAGCATATTTGTATACTTAAATTTAGGTTATTAGGAAACTCACTACGATATTAAGCAATCATCTTGATTTAAATTAATTCATTAAAGAGTGTTAAGTACTATCCTAAGATTTTAGTTTTCTATTATAGAAAATGTATATAAACTATTAGATGTAAATCTGACATTTGTTCAATAAAAATTAAAAGGATGAAAATGAGATTTGTACCTGAATATCTATGTCAGTTTGGCCTCCTTGAGCACCACCAAGCGGTTGGTGAATCATAATCCTTGAATTTGGCAAACTGTATCTCTTTCCTTCAAAGGTTTTGTAGAAAGGGATTTAAAGTTAGAAAGAAGCATTTTTTCACTTTTGGAGAAGTAAAGAAGGATACAATGATTTCAAGTTACAAGAATTATTACCAATGGTCCCAGCGCTAAGCAGAAAAGCTCCCATACTGCACGTGAAAAGGTTTCTATAAGAATGGGAACTAAATTTTCTTCAACAAGAAATGATAAATAACTGTAGTATACAATCGACTATCATTCACTTCTCATTGTCAAACTATCAATATTTATGTGAGTTTTAATTCTCGGGAGTGTTAAGAATATTTTTTCAAAGGAAAGCTTTCAGTTCAACAGTTAATATTATCTTCAACAGCACTACCAGTGGCAGACCTATATATATCTTAGATCCACCACTAAGCACTACCAATACCATTTCACTATATGAAGGTAAGAGGGAAAATCACAACTCCACTCCCTTTACTTTCACAAAGTTATTGGGAACAAATATTATACCGGGAAGTTGGATAAAACGGCTATAATATAACCGACCACATAACACTACCAATGGAGTAGATTTTTTCAAATGAAATGCAGCAGACTTTAAATGCACACCACGGAGGGGAAACTATTTGTTCTCAACATTGACAAATGACTAATCTTGAAGCCTGTGGAAACTCATTTAAAATGTCATTCCCAGATACAAGGCTGTGCTAAACCAAAGATTAAATCAGCAGATTGATATGCCTTATTTTATTTTTATTAATTGGCCTTACCAGGGGGGGTCAACCATCCAAATTAAAGAAACACAAATAATAACGTAATCTCGTGTTTTTAAAAACATAAACTCACATGACACAGTGTGGAAGCCAAATATCAAATATAATTACTAATTAATCATCTTAATTCTCCAAGTGTTTTCAGCATAAATAAATAAATCAGTCCGTTCTGCCAGCAGCATGCACCAAAAACAAATTGGGATATAAAAATTTTAACTTTCTACTGGCGGTGATAACCAGCAACCTCTCAGCATTAGGGTAATATTGTCCGAGAAAGAACAAAACGTTACCTAGCTGCTAATCCAACACACACAGTAGACACATCAGGTCGGATATGCCTCATTGTATCAAATATTGCCATACCTGAGGAAAGAAATAACAAAGGAAGCATGTTTTACATTTGAAATACACTAACATTCTTTTTGAAACCATGTGTAAATTGAATATAATGAAAACAATGCAATATAGAGTTAACTCAAATAATTACCAGCTGTAACCGACCCTCCTGGAGAATTTACATACATGACAATATCCTGTTCAACATAATGAGAAAATTGGTAGTTGACTAAGTACGTGCACAACAACATTGAGTTTATTACACAACAGAAAATACCAAATACAAATTCAAGATATCTTGATAACAATAACAGCTGAATGAAAAAGTACCATACTATAATCCTTTAACATCAGCTTAAGAATCCAACTGAACACTTTATATGGAGAAAGATTAAGAAGATAAACCATGAGTTTTCAATGTCTAAGAACAAACCTTGTTAGGATCAACAGCATCAAGGTACAGGAGCTGAGCAACTATGATGTTTGCCATATCGTCATCAACAGCTCCACCACAACGGATTATTCTCTAAATACCAAAACACATTATTAATACTAGCCAGATTAAACAGAAGCTGAAAGTAACAAGAGAAAAAATTGCCTACATATTGGAAAAGCTGACTTATAACACTCTGGAAACGCTCCTGCACCATAGGAGGTGGCCCTTGTCCTTGTGCATAGGTGGGGAAATAAGGGGAAGATGGGACTTTCAAATCCCTCCTTCAAAAACACTATCCAAGTCAATAAATAAGACTAAGCTAAAACATAAAACTAATAACAAAACCAAATCTACCTTATGGACCAAATATCCTGACGTGAACTGCTCTCAGGGGTCCAAAATTGATCACCATACACTGCCTTCACAGCAGAATTTTTACTAATCTTTCTACCTTCTACCGATTTCCTTAGTTTCCTGCAAACCACAGCAAGGCTTCATCCCCTTAATAGACATAAATACATCCAGCATAATAGAGAATATTCTAGTCTCTTCCGTGACAAATTTCCTGTTTTTTTAAAAAGGGAAATTCAAGCACGGATAAAAGGTGGATAATAAATATTCAAGCTTTAGCAATTAAAATTTGAGAAACCCTTCACAGCAGACCCACCCTAGATTAATCATTTTAAAAACTCAGGCAATTCAAATTTTATCATGACGTTTTTATCAAACCATTTTTCAGTTCGAAACATAACCCAAAAGTGACCCAAAATCTCACTTTCACCCTTACCCATCAGCATAAAAATTTAAGGTCATCTTCCACAAATCCGGTGTCCATAATTCTCTAAAATAACTAAATAAAATGTAACAAATCGAAAAACCACAAACTCGCATATTTCATCAAAATGCAAACTTTACGGCAATTGAGTGTTTAAAAAACACCGCAGCACATGGGGTGCCAAAAAAAAAATTGATAAAAAAAAATACCTGGAGAGGGTGGGAAAAGAAAGGTTGTTGGAAAGAGAAGAAGAAGAGGGAGTGGAGGAAAGAAGAAGAGGGTTGAATCTGAGAGAGGAAGAGGGAGTGAAAAGGGATGTGTGAGCCATTGTTAATGGGTGGATGAGAAGGAAGGTGCAATGATATGAGTGTTTGTTTAATAAGAAGAATAAGAGGAAGAATAGGGATAGCGGAGTTGAGTGTTGGGGCAAAACTTGTCGACAGTGAACTCAACCCAGCGTTTGTTAGTGTTGAAGGAAAGCCTCCCTGTATCTAATCAGGTCAAAAATAAATAAAAGAATATATAATAGATAATATTGTTATACACAAATATCTTATTCTACTTCGCATGGTAATTTAGTAGGAAATAAACTATCAAAATTTAAATTATGTAACATAAAACAAGTTATTTGAAAAACAAATTATGAATGAATTTTTTTAAAGTATTTATTAACTTTTACGGTCTAATTCGATAAGTTGGGATATATACAATTTTTCAACCAGATTCACCTATTAAATTTTAGGCACAGTTGTTGTTTTGTTTTTATTTTATTTTATTTTACGATGTTTGCTTGATCTTGAATTATTTTTCTACAATTTTAATCCTTTTGAGTTTTAATTATATACAATTTTTTGGTTCCTGGATATTTTTGTACGTAAATTTAATTCTCCGTTTTTTAGTTAGTGGTAATTTTGTTTCATTTTTAGTTTTAAAAATATATTTAATTATAACGAAATTACATTTTCATAATATGATTATATCTTTGTTATTACTTTCAATAAAAGTCATTAGAGTGATGCTTTGTAATAAGGTTTGAGAAATCAACTTAGTTCTACGTCTCAACAATGTTTGAGTTTTGAAGTGGAAAGTTGTGAAATGTTTGAGGTTAAAGCTAAGAAGAATAGGGACCATGAAGTGTATAAAAAAGACAAATCTCTAGGGGAGGTTAAGATGATATAGAGCTTTGAAGATTAGTAAGGCATGGTGATGTTTTCTGAGTAGAGGGGAAGAACAATCATGTGATGAAAATGAAGTATATTAGGGGTTTTACACCAGATTAGGATTAGTAAAAGGTAGTTGGATCTTCTCGGTAATGACAACAATCCCAATCAAGAGTAGAAAGGATGTTCTAAGAAAGATGGCTCACATAGGAGAAAGGTTTGACCTTGAACATGAGGTAGATGGTTTTAAGTATCAGAAGGAGAGGCATATCTTTAAGTGGGGAAAGACAAGTTGGTAATGTCATATTTGTCATGGTTGCCTGCAAGAGAGAATTGGAGTTGAGATTGTGGTTTTGCTACAGTTGTGACCAAGTGAAGATTGCTCAAGTGTGTGTGGTAGGTCTTGTGGTGGTAAAAGGATTCAAATTCAAAGTCAATTTGAATTGTTCCTTTGCAAGGTTGGGACATAATCTCAAGGGTACATTGGTGGTTTTCCCATTCATATTCCTATGAGATGTGATACCCAACGAAGTCGTGTTCTTTAATTCAAAGAGATAAGTCAATGGTGTATCAAGTGTGGATCAAGTTGATAGGTAGGGGTAGAGTGTCATGTGAATCAGAGTTGTTTGACAAATACAATTGAAGAATAGACACAAAGGATCTCAATTGTGAAAGAATTGTAAGACATGTAGTGGTTTAGATTTAATGTAATCGCCAGAATAATTGTAAGTTTTGTGGAGGTTGGAGGAGAGGTAGTAGTATGTCAAACCGTTCAAGAATAAGTGTGGGCTAAGGGAGGAATGACTATTAGGATATATGGCTTTTAAGAGTGAGGAAAATGTTGAGGAAATGGAATGTTGAGGCTATAAAAAGGGGAGTATCAAGGATTTTGCAAGATTTATAAAAAGTTTGAAGGAGGTTTCGTCAAGGTGATTGTTTCCTTGTTACAACAGATACAAAAGGATCACTCTTTTGAGTAAACAAAGAAGTAATTTTGTGTCTGGATTAAAGTAGTGCAGCGGAATGGTGGTAAGTGATGCTTATCAATGGTAGGAGGTGCATGGGAAGATGTATCTTGCCCATAACCTGGTGGTTAATGCAATAGGGAGTTTGATAATGTTAATTTTTACCATTATCTAAGGTACATTTTACTAGCAAAATCATCTCTTCTATAGCTTTTAACCTACTTAATCCTCAATTTTACTTTACTTTTGTGAATAAATACATTTTAGGTTACATTGATCTAAATATACTACTAATTCCCAATTTTTGTGTCTATTTATAGATTAGAAGTTTTGTTCCAAAAACCTAGCCAAATGAGTGACCAGGAATGACAAGGAGAAGATAAAAAATGTTATAAAAAGGAAGCAACAACCACTGCCTGGCGGTACAAGAGGAGTGTCAGGCGCCATCCTGATTCCAGGGAGTTAGCGCCTGGCGGGAAAGGCTCAACGCCAAGCGCCAGAATGTTCCAGATAACTACCGCCTGACGGCATCTGAAGACCGTCGGGCAGCTCTTGCAAGATTTCAATTTCTCCTTCTTTGCTTGCGCCTTGCTGATGTGGCAAATTGGCCCTATTTCTTCGTGTTTTCACAAGGGAAACTCATCTTGGACGTTTTAGAGCTCGAGCAACACGTTTTGGAGCGCTTGAAGGTCTGTTAGGACTAGTGGGAACTATCCCTTCTTCCTCTTTGTATCTCCTCTCTCTTCCATCTTCGTTTTGTAAGCTTGTGCTCTCCATGACAATGGAGAGTTAAACCCATTTTGTTGGGGTTAGATGTAGTCACTGAATTTTCATGTATTTGTGAATGATTTTAATATATATATATATATATATATATATATATATATATATATATATATATATATTTTTTTTTTATTTTTTTTTTTTTTTTTTTTTTTTTTTTTTTTTTTTTTGTTTTTTTTAACCATTCGTTGCATGATATTTGGGTCATTAGGTATTGGAAAATATCTCTTGAAACCTAGAATTGGAACAAGATACCTAATGAAACTTGTATCTAGGAATGGAGCTTGACCCATTAGTTGTCTTAAACCCTAGTTTGTAAAGCGACTTTGCTTATTTAGGGATTCAAGGAATTGACTCTTAATAAGGAAACCTAGGCTCATTCAACTAAGGGATTAGGGTTTGAAGAGACTTGTGGGTTGACATTAGTAATTTAATGGAGAAGAGTTTTAGTGTTTTATATGCATGATAGTGAAGTCGGTGAAATTTAACCCCAACAATATCAATCCATTTTATTTCTAGTCTTTTCCATTTTCTAGAGTTTCAAATATCCAAGTTCACCTTTTACTTGTTTATGTAATATTTACTTTCTTTCACACAAAAACCCAAATTATGGATTCATTCTTTAGTTTAAATTAGTTATTAATTGCAAGATTATTTAGTATACACGAGTCTCTTGGAAAATGATATCCCGATCTTACCGGTTACTACTCGCGTGACTTGGTACACTTGTCAAAGTCTTAACAGAGTTCTTTAAAACAACAAAGCTATCATCTTTATAAGGATTAATTAAAAGTGTTTAGTGATCATTTAGAGCTGGAAGTGTAGAGTTACACAAACAAAGTTGGATAGGAGAAATAAGAGATGAATTGAGCTATGGTTTCAAGTTGGGGTGTCAACCTAGAAGCGAGAAAGTGAGAGTAGATGCTTAACCAAAGAAGGGAATTCAATTCCTTAATTTGACAAGGTAAGAGTAAGAGTTGGTGAGAAGCATAAGTGTCTGAGTTGGGAAGAGAAGTTGTGAGGAGATTTCATTAGTTTAGTCATCTGATTAGAACTAGTGAGTTTCTCAAAATGGTTAGGAAAAAGGAAAAATTGGAGAATCCTTGTTTGAGATGTATCATAAAGCTGCTAGGTACTAATCAAACTAGTGATTTCAAGTTGAGAAAATATGTGGTTTTAATGTTTTGTGGAATGATGGTTACAAGTTAGTGAAATTAGAAATGAAGATGGAGTGCCAATATGAGTTTGGTGGTTGCAACAATTGAAAATTTTAGTTTAGAAGTGGGATAACATTGTTGTGACAACAAAGTTAGTAAAAGAAGCAATATGTTATAAATGTAGTTATGAATAAGGATGGTCAAGAGTGCTAACATGTGGTAGTGGGTTAGAAGTCGTGTGTGATCAAGTTAGTGGAGTGATGCATCAAGGAATCAGATGGTGTGGAGTGATAACTAACATGTTTTAGATTGAGACCAAGACTATCTTCAAATTTTGGTAAAAACCTACAAGAGATTGTTGAGAGCATAAGGAAAGTGAGTTAATATATCAGATACAAGCTGGTTGGTCAAGTATAAAGGATAATTTAAGTTTTAAGATGAGGATGAGAATTTGCTTTAGGAGTAGTGGCTAAACCAATCTACACTATTAAACACGATATTACTTAGTAGAGGCAAGGTTTCTAGTAAGTTAAGGTGTTAGAGTCATTAAGTTAGACAAGTCTAGGTGTTTATTGTAAGAGAAAATGAAGAGAGCATAGTTTTCTTTCTACCTGATGAGTGAATTTTTTAGGACGAAAAACTTTTTTGTTGAGGAGAATGTAAAACCCTATAAAATTGTCTTTTAGATGTGATAATGGTTTAAAAATAGTGAGACTAGATTATTTTAATATTAAAAGGTTTTAGTATAAATAGTATCGTTATAAATGACTTTTATTTTTTAAAAACACATTATCTCTCTAGAAAATATTTTTCTAGAGTTCTTTGACTTTTCTCTAAGGGTTCTCCTCTTTTGTTTGCTTGATTGAAGATATGAGACTGTAGGAATAATCCTCATGACGAGCTCTTCAATTTGGCCTGATTAGTTTCTTTGTTCGTGTAAGTTGAGTTTTAGCTGTTTTTCTTGATTTTCTTTTATTTTTGTTGCATGTGAGGCTTTTTCTGCTTGCATTTGGGATTTTCATCTTCTATATGCTTCTTATTAGTGATCGTAATAGTATGTCCTGATCGTTCTTGTGATGTTTCTATATGTAAATATAGCATCCTTTGGAGTTAGAAGTGTTTTAGTGTTCTTAGAGTTGTTTGGGTTTATGGAGACACTTTGTTAGGTAAGGGAAGCTAGGTTTCTATTGAATTGATCATCTTGGTAGTTAATTGTGATTTGGTGTGTTGAATTGATGAGTTGTATGTTGAATTATTTGATATTTGATTTGTGTGATCTTGATTTGGGGAAAAGTTTGAATTTGTGTTTTAAGTGATTGGGTATCAGTTTTGAACTCTTTAAAACCATTTAGAATCAAAAACACTAAAAGGAAAGGTGCCCATGTAGTCAATTACACAAGATCAATTTGTCTCCAAATTGTTTCTGATACACCATTAGGCGTCGTTACAGTGTCATCAGGCGCTAGGCCACTGGCTTGGCGTCGTCGAGCGCCACTTTTGGACGTTAGAAGTCAATGGGTTCCAGGGTCGGGCGTCGAGCGCCACTTTTTTGGCGTTGGATGTCATCCTATTTTTGTAGTCTGCATCCTCTTAGTAAAATGAAAATTCTAGCTTCATTAACCGTTAGATCGAGCTGAAATTGTGACAATTGATCCTAGACACGTGATTCTTCACTTTGACTGGTGGGATCTTTATTTTGAAGTTTGTGGTTAGATAAATGGTTTTCACTGTTAATGAACCAAATTTTACTTCAGTTGCATCAACAAACATTAGAATATCTAAGAATATTTTATGCAACTAAAATCATTTTTTAAGACATTTTTATCACAATAAACCCAATTATCATAATTGTCAATTAAGACATTCTTTTAAGCACAAAAATTCAATTAAATATCCAGAACTAAACATTAAATGAGGGCAGAAATTTGAACGCATCAACTATTTTAATGTACTTTATGTATAAAGTGTTATTTGCCCTGTTGTTTTTTTTGTTTCTCTTATTTTATTCTTTTAGGTTGTTTTGTGGTTAATGTGAAGTATGTTTATGGTTCTCATTATGATAAATTGAATATAATATGTTTTGGTGAGCATACATGATGATGTTTGAAGGATTTCAAGGGAAATTCCTAGTGTTGTTATGTTAATGTATGCCTTGATATAGGTGGGTCTGGAAGGAGATATCCTAAACTCTAATAATCATTCATAGTCACATAGAGTAGAATGAGTTACATGGTGAGAGTAGCAGGAGGTCCTAGACTTTAGACTTGTTCTTTGGTCATAGGCTTGAAAGAATTAACCTTGTATTGTTGGGTGATGACCCCTTGTGGCCTTGTACTCTAAAGAGTCTAGAAATCATCACAAGTCCATGCCTTCAGTGAACCCTATATCAATGGTATGTATCTAGATAATTGAGTTTAGTGTCAACTGCTTGTGTGATTATAGGCATAAATATGTTTTATACTATGTTAATATTTATTTGGCATGATTTAATTATTTATGAATATTTCTTTTGTACACTAGCTTACCTTGTTGTGTGTTTTGTGTCTTCTTGTGTTGTTTGTCTCTTCTTTTTGTGATGATCACTTATTCAGTGGGAGAAAATAAAGTTACAGGTTTAGAGACACCTCTCAAGGATGGGGAGCTATCAGTTAAAGCAGGTAAAGGTTTCGAGGAGCTTTAGTCGTGGTTAGTTTATTTATAGAGCTTGTTGGTTTAGTGTGAGTGAATAAATGATATATTTTGTATAGTCCTATCTTTTGTAAGACTGTCTCAATATACTTTATACATTAGATTACTTGTTTTGAATATTATAATGAAGCATCTTATTTTACTAGTTTTAAGATGCTAAAATAGGATGTTACATTTACTATCTCCATGGTTTTTCGAAGAAATTGTATTATTTAAAAATTAATATAAGAGGAGACAATACTAATAATTTATAAGTATTAATCTTGAATTGTCTGGTTAGACAGTTTAAGAAGATTAATCACTTTTTCACAGTTTATATATATATATATATATATATATATATATATATATATATATATATATATATATATATATATTTTTATATAATAAAAAAAAAAATATT